>Ga0315908_10000528_pt1 | contig 30299 bp, 21 predicted proteins | sample LakEriMetagenome_12_FD_203520 | JGI IMG/M metagenome (GOLD analysis project Ga0315908, IMG submission 203520) | Freshwater fungal communities from buoy surface, Lake Erie, Ohio, United States - Buoy 4 MA124 | ecosystem: Environmental > Aquatic > Freshwater > Lake > Lake biofilm | place: USA...
TAGAAGCTGTTTGCGTAGAAACGGTAGAGAGTGGTAAAATGACCAAAGACTTAGCAGTTTGCATCCATGGTAATAAAGTAAACCACGGCGAACATTATTTATATACCGAAGAATTTTTAGACGCTTTAGATCAAAATCTAAAAGTGAAACTAGGATAATTTGGTTTCATATACCGCATAAAAAAAGACGTTGAATTTTCAACGTCTTTTTTATTTTAAATACCTTTTGATTTCTTTTTCTACATCGCGGGCTTTGATGGTTTCGCGTTTATCATGTAGTTTTTTACCTTTTCCTAGTCCTATTTCTACTTTCACTAAATTTTTATCGGTAAAAAAAACGCGAAGTGGTACAATGGTGTATCCTTTTTCTTTTAAGCGCCCTTGTATTTTTTTTAATTCCTTTTTATTGAGTAATAATTTTCGGTCGTGAACGGCAATATGGTTGTTGGCGGTTCCGTGGGTGTAGGAGGCAATAAATAGTCCACGCATCCAGAGTTCTCCATCATCAAATAAGCCAAAAGCATCGTTAAAACTTAACTTACCATCCCTTATTGATTTTACTTCGGTACCAAGCAAAACAATACCGGCCACATATTTGTCTTCGATGTGGTAGTTGAAATAAGCCTGCCGGTTGTTCATTTCGTTTGTCATGGGATGTATATTACCCCTTAAACAGCACCGATAGTTGAGCTAGTTTTTCTTTTAAATTTTTTCGCTCTACAATGAAGTCTAAAAATCCGTGTTCCAATAAAAATTCACTTCTTTGAAATCCGGGTGGTAAGTCTTTTTTGATTGTTTCTTTAATAACCCTTGGTCCTGCAAAACCAATAAGCGCGCCAGGTTCAGCGATATTTAAATCGCCAAGCATACCAAAGCTTGCAGAGATACCTCCAAAAGTAGGGTCGGTGAGAAGTGATATAAATGGTAAGCCAGCGTCCGATAGTTGAGAAAGTTTACCACTTGTTTTTGCAAGTTGCATTAAGCTAAAAGCACTTTCCATCATACGCGCACCGCCACTTTTACTGATTACTAAGTAGGGAAGTTTGTGTTTGATACAATAATCTACAGCACGACTAAATTTTTCACCCATCACACTGCCTAGTGATCCGCCAATAAATTCAAAATCCATACAGGCCACTACGTAACCTTCACCCACTAAATTACCGGTAGCCACGCGCATCGAATCTTTTAGATCGGTAGCGGCATGAATATCATCTAGTCTTTTTTGGTAGGGTTTTAAATCGGTAAAGCCAAGGGCGTCTTTACTTTTAATATTGTCAAATAGTTCGGTGTAGTTTCCATCATCAAAAAGGATGTCAAAATATTCTTGACTTCCAATGCGGTGGTGGTGGTTACACTTATCACATACGTATAAGTTTTCGGCGAGCTCGTTTGTTGTTGATATATGATTACACTCGGGGCATTTGTTCCAAAGTCCTTCGGGTGTTTCTTTTTTATCTGCTGTTGAAGTTAAAATGCCTTTGCGAATACGCTTAAACCAACGTGGTTTAGCATTCTCTTGCTCCTGCAATTCTTCGCCGGTTAAATTAGCTTCAAAATCTTCTTCTCGTTCTTTTTTCATACTGGCTATCGTTAAAATATGAAGGGAAATAGATTATGCGTTTCTATTGATACAGTTTAAATCTTCGAAGGCAACTTCTAGGCGTTTGCTAAAGCTTTCTTCACCTTTACGCAACCAAACCCTTGGATCGTAATATTTTTTGTTGGGCTTATCGGCACCATCTGGATTACCCAGTTGTGCTTGAAGGTAAGGTTCGTTTTTCTTATAAAATTCGTTGATGCCTTCCCAGAAAGCCCATTGTAAATCGGTATCGATGTTCATTTTGATGGCACCATATCCAATGGCTTCTCTAATTTGATGTTGCGGAGAACCACTGCCACCATGGAATACAAAGTATACAGGCTTATCTGCTGTGTTAAATTCTTTTTGGATATGCAACTGGCTATTGTGTAAAATATCTGGACGAAGTTCTACATTACCTGGGCTATATACACCGTGTACATTACCAAACGCAGCAGCTACTGTAAAGAGATTACCTACTTTGCTCAATTCTTTGTAAGAATAAGCTACATGTTCTGGTTGCGTATATAATTTATCGTTTTCTACGCCGCTATTGTCTACGCCATCTTCTTCACCACCGGTAACACCAAGTTCTATTTCGATGCTCATGCCAAGCGGTGCCATGCGTTTGTAAAAGGCAACTGAGGTTTCAATATTTTCTTCTAAAGATTCTTCCGATAAATCTAGCATGTGTGAGCTAAATAGGGGTTGACCTTTTTCTTTATGAAAAGCTTCGCCTGCATCTAGTAAACCGCTAATCCATGGAAGCCATTTTTTTGAAGCGTGATCGGTGTGGAGTACCACAGGTACGCCATAATATTTGGCTACGTTATGAATATGTAAAGCACCAGAAACGGCACCAGAAATATTAGCTTGTAATTGATCGTTGGGCATACCCTTGCCTGCAATAAACTGAGCACCACCATTTGAAAATTGAATGATAACAGGTGAGTTTACTTTAGCAGCGGTTTCGAGGGTAGCATTGATATTATTGGTGCCAATCGTATTTACGGCAGGAAGTGCAAATTGATTGTTTTTTGCGTCGTTGTATAAATTTTCTAATTCTTCTCCAAATAAGACGCCAGCTCGGTACTTTTTCATGTGTATTGATCTTGAATGTTTCGTATAAATATGAGTGTGCAAGATACTTTATTGCCTGCAAACACCTGTTAGCTTTTATCCCCTAAAACTGCTCCAAAAACCAGGCCCAATCGACCATTTATTTCGTAAGGCTCTGAATCACGTCATACTTGGTAACGATGTGGAAATCACCCTTTTCGTCCTTTGCAATAACGGCACCATTTTTTTGGTTGATTAAAGTGCCTAGTTTTTCTACCGGCGTTAAAAAATCTACAACAGGGTAGGGCTGTTCCATAACACTGCCTACCGATTGATTTTTGATATCGGGGTTTGTAAATATTTGTTGGAAGAGTCCATTTTCACTAAGAGATCCCACCATATTTTGCACATCCATTACTGGAATATGTTCGATGTCATATTTTTTCATGAGGGCCACCGCTTCTGCAATTAAATGATCTGGAGAAACAGTAATTAATTTTTGTCCGGCTCTACCACTCACGATGTCTTTAAATGTTTTCACATCTAAAAATCCACGCTCCATCATCCACTCGTCGTTGTAAATTTTTCCTACGTATCTACTTCCGTGATCATGAAAAATACATACTACCACATCGGTGGGTTTTAATTCATGTTTTAATTGTTGTAAACCTTGTAAGCAACTACCTGCACTGTAACCGCAAAAGAGTCCTTCTTCTTTTGCAATTCGGCGGGCCATTACCGCGCCGTCTTTATCGGTTACTTGTTCAAACTTGTCAATCACGCTCATGTCATAGTTTTGAGGTACAAAGTCTTCCCCAAATCCTTCCGAAATATACGGGTGTACTTCGTTCATGTCTATTTCACCCGTGTTATAATATTTTGTTAGCAGTGAACCATACACATCGATGGCCCATATTTTAATATTTGGATTTTTTTCTTTGAGGTACATCGCACTACCTGTAATGGTACCACCGGTTCCGGCGGTGCATACGAGGTGTGTAATTTTACCTTCTGTTTGTTCCCAAATTTCTGGTCCTGTAGATTCGTAATGCGCTTGACGGTTGGCCAAATTATCGTACTGATTCATGTACATCGAATTTGGAATTTCTTGGCCGAGTCTTTTGGCTACACTATAATAACTGCGTGGGTCTTCGGGTAAGACATTGGTAGGGCAAACGATTACTTCGGCACCTACTGCTTTTAGAATATCTGCTTTTTCTTTGGATTGTTTATCGGTGGTAACAAAAATACATTTGTATCCTTTCACACAAGCTGCAAGTGCGAGTCCCATACCGGTATTACCACTTGTGCCTTCAATAATAGTACCACCTGGTTGTAGTTTCCCCTCAGCTTCTGCAACCTCTACCATTTTAAGCGCCATGCGGTCTTTGATAGAGTTGCCCGGATTAAAATAATCTACTTTGGCAAGTATGGTACCTGGCCAGTTTTTTGTTATTTTATTGAGCTTGATAATAGGGGTGTTACCAATGGTTTCTAATACATTATTGAGCCACATACAATGCTAACATTTGTTTGCTTACAAAGGTAATGGAAAGTTTTGGGCAATTTTGTTGCAAAAATCAGTTTGAAGCATTTGAACTGCTAGGCCAATACTATTGTGAAAAGCAGTAGCTGTGCTAATACCGTGGCTAATAATAACAGGTTTGGCAACGCCAAGTACTGGAAGTCCACCATAGTTTTCGAAATGAAGACGTTTAAAATAAGCGTCTTCGCTGTGGCCGCGCTCTTCAGCAATGTTATAGAATGATTCGGCTAATTTAAGGGCAATGTTTCCAGTGAATCCATCACACACAATAACGTTTGCTTTGGGTGTGAGAATATCACGTCCTTCTATGTTGCCAATAAAATGTATTTGTTTGTTTTGTTGCAGCAGTGGGTAAGTGGCTTGTGCTAGTGCATTTCCTTTCCCTTCTTCTTCACCAATATTTAGAAGTCCAACATTCGGATTGTTAACGCCCAACATAATGCTTGCATACAAACTGCCTAAAATGGCAAATTGATTGAGTTGTTCTGCTTTACAATCGGCATTGAGTCCTACATCTACTAAGATGCCCGTAGATCCATCCGATTTTGGCATGGTAGCACCAACGGTTGGTCGTGAAACACCAGGGATGGCTTTGATCGTAAACATAGCGCCCACTAGCATAGCACCGGTGTTACCTGCACTCATAAATGCATCAATTTTACCTTCAGCTAATAACTGAAATCCGATGGCAATAGAAGACTGCGGTTTTTCTTTGAGTGCTTTGGCTGGATGTTCGTTGTAGCCAATAATTTGTGGGGCATGTACTAAATGCAAATTAGGTGATGATACCTGGTGTTCCTCTAATAGAGGCTTTACCAAAGCTTCATCACCTATGCAGTATAGGTTGACATTTGTATTGTGTATAGCTAAATAAGATTTGACTCCTTTAACCGCTTCGAGCGGTGCAAAGTCTCCACCCATCATGTCTATACCAATATTCATGCGCAATATTTTAAGTTCGTGAATTGAACTAAAAGTAAGGCTTAGTTTTGGAACTAGGCTTTAAGAGGAGCTTTCTCAGCTACTAACTTTCCTTTGTAGAACAATTTACCTTCACTTACGTGAGCGCGGTGACGTACATGCGTTTCGCCTGTAGTGCTGTCTTTACTTAAAGTAACTTCTTGCGCTACATAGTGTGTTCTTCTTTTTGCGCTACGTTGTTGCGAATGTCTGCGTTTAGGATTCGGCATATCTCGAAATTTTGAGTATTAATCTATGTTGTTTATTCTTTTACTTTTTTTCTTCTTTTGGCTTGTCGTCTTTTCCAAAATTTTTAAATTGGTCGAGACCCTTCCATACCGTAGCATGTGTATCTGTGGTTGCGTCCCTATTCATTTGCGCTAGCTTTTCTAACACGCTAGGGTTGCATCCGGTGGTTCCGTTTGGCAGGTCTTTGCATTTTTTTTGAAGTGGGATACTGAGGTTGATAAACTCAAAAATCCAATCACTTACATGCAGGTGGCTTTCCGATCTGCTGATGTAAAAAACATCAGGGTCCTCTTCTTGTTCGTTGAGGGTGTCTGGTTCATCTACAAGTTTAACAATGAGTTTGAACTCATCCCATAACTGAACCGGAAGGTCGTCGCCGCACCTATCACAAGAAGACTCCAATTGGCCGTCAACGTCAAATTGCAAAAGCATAAAACCATTGTTTTTTTCAAGGTTTAATTTGACAGTAGCGACACAATTTTTAAAATCCTGTGCTCCATAAGGTAAAAAGAACTCATCCTTAATTTGGTATTCAAACAAATGATTCCCCGGCTTCAATCCCACAAATGCTATCTCGTATTCCCGCCGATGACTCATAACCGATTTTTAAGGGTTGGCAAAGTTAGGTCAAAATGACGGAAGTCCCAAAGGAAAATGGGATATTTGTAGACATGAAAAGATTTTTTATTTGCCTGGCTTTGGCGCTGCTACTCATGGGGTTTGGTTATTTCCCAGCCATGGTGGAGCAGTACTACAGTCTTGGCTTGTACCCAGTGCTCTTGTCTATGCGGCTTGGGTTAACGGCATGGGTGGCATTTAGTATTGGAGATTTGCTTTATATAATTGTATTTATATACTTGATTTACAAATCAATAAGAAGTTTAATAGAAATTAAAAAAGAAGGTATAGATGCAGGAAAAGTGTGGCGCGTTAGCGCCATAATCCTACTTGTGTGGGCCTCATTTAAATTGTTATGGGGGTTTAATTATGACCGCTTGGGTGCGGGGCACCTGCTTGATATTGAGCAAAAAGCGTATTCGGGCGCAGCGGTAGATAGCCTCGTAAACGAGCTTATTGATAGCCTCAATAGCACCAGAAAACAAATAAATGAGGAAAAAATACAGGTAGATACCCTCCCTGCAAACAACCCGGCTGCATATTTTACGATGGCACAGGAGGCCTACAATAAGGCCAAAGGCGCTTATCCTTTTTTGCCTAAACAGGCCCCAAGGGTAAAAGCAACACTTTTTAATCCGCTCGCCGATTATGTGGGCTTTACTGGATATTTTAACCCATTTACCGCAGAAGGTCAGGTGCGCACCGATATGCCTGGATTAGAGTTACCTTTTGTGGCCTGTCACGAAACGGCGCATATGCTTGGGTTTGCCAGTGAGTCGGAAGCCAACTTAATTGGCTATTTAGTGGCAACAAAAAGTGATAACCCCTATATTAGGTATAGTGCTTACAACGAAATATTCACCTATGCCCAGCGGGAGCAATTTGTGATGATGGCGCAACAAAAAGATTCGGTAGGGTTTATGGGGGCCGTGGCGCAAAATAGAGCGCGCCTTGATACCCTGGTAAAGCAGGACCGTAAAGCGGTGCGCAGGTTTTTTAATAAACACCGCAGCAGCGTGGCGCCCATTATGTCGGGTGTGTATGAACAATATTTGTTTTTAAACAAACAAAATGCAGGACTCAAAAGTTATGACGAAGTAATTGGCTGGCTGATCGATTTAAAACGAAAACAGCTGAAAAATAATTAATTAAAAAAGAGTAATAAAAATATAAGATGAATAATACGCTAAAAGCAGTGCTCTCCATTTCACTCTGTTTTGTACTAGGATCAAGTGGGGGACTGATCACCATTAACGAAATACCAGGTTGGTATGCGACACTACAAAAGCCAAGCTTTAATCCACCCAACTGGCTATTTGGACCAGTATGGACGGCACTGTATATTATGATGGGCGTATCCTTTTATTTGGTGTGGCGCACGCCGCCTTCGGCGGCTCGCAAAAAAGCGCTCAGCGCTTTTTTGGTTCAGTTTGCACTGAACTGCGCCTGGACACCTGTATTTTTTGCGATGCATCAACTTGGTGCAGCCCTTGTGGTGATTGTACTGATGTGGCTCGCGATACTACGCACCATTTTCCTATTCGCTCCGTTTTCAAAAACAGCGTCTTGGTTACTGGTGCCTTATATTAGCTGGGTAAGTTTTGCAACACTATTAAATGCAGCGATCTGGTGGCTGAACAAATAATAAGTTAAACACGCATTAAAACTTGTTCTTCCACATCATGCTCTCGATAGGCTTGTTGGGCTGACCTGAGTATTTAGCGTTAGACTTTTGGTTGTACTTCACTTCAATTTCACCATCCACCGGGAAATAAATGAGTTGCCCAATTGGCATGCCCTTGTAGACACGCACGGGTTGTTTGCAAGAAATTTCCAGCGTCCAGTTTCCACAAAATCCAACGTCGCCTTTGCCGGCTGTTGCGTGGATGTCGATACCCAAACGACCCGTAGAAGATTTACCTTCTAAAAACGGAACGTGTGCATGCGTTTCTGTGTATTCAAGTGTAACCCCTAAATAAAATTTACTAGGCTCGAGCACAATGCCTTCGTCTGGGATTTCAAAATATTCTATGGTATTGTGCTTTTTAGCATCCAGTACTTCATCTACATAAAGTGCCATGGTACTACCGAGGTGAACATCATAACTATTACTACCTAAATCTGCCCTGTCATAAGGCACCACTTTGATCGTCCCTTTCTCCATTTCTTCTAAAATACGCGTGTCTGTCAGAATCATTTTTGTGTTTATTTATTGTTGGAATGCAAATAAATCTTAAATCTGCAAACTAAACCGCTATTATTGTAAGATGCCACTCTTTTATCAACAAAATATTAACGACACAACGAGGCTAGCTGTTTGGCAATTAGCGGAAGAGGAGTCGTTTTTTGGTGGTTTTACAGATATCGTGCATCCACAAAAACGGCTACAACACCTTGGTAGTCGCTATTTGCTCTCATTTTTGTTTCCAAGTTTTGATAAAGCAGCCATTGCTATTGCGGCTTCTAAAAAGCCTTTTTTGCCTGATGGCTCGCATCAGTTTTCTATCTCACATTGTACCCAGTATGCGGCGGCGCTGGTAAGTACCAGCAGTCGGGTAGGTATCGATATTGAAGAAATTACAGAGCGGGTCCACAAAATCCAGCATAAATTTTTGCATCCACAGGAACAGGCGGCACTGCAAACAAATGTTTCTGATACATTAAACCTGACCACACAACTCACCATTTTATGGTCATGTAAAGAAGCCATTTTTAAGTGGTGGGGAGCAGGGAATATCGATTTTAGTGCGCAAATGATTTTAGACCAAATGCCAGTTGCGCAAGATGGAATATTGCAAGCAAGATTTATTGAAAAATCTGGAACCGAACATGCAATTTATCTTCATTACAAAGTGATGGATTCACTTTGTTTGGTATGGGTGTGTAATTAGTCTACAAAAATTTAATCAAGTAGGAGTGTATCCTCATCGTCAGTACCTGTGATACTTAAATTAACCGCGTCGGCACCAGCAATCCCTTCTACCGATCCTTTAATATGCGCCGCATTGAGTAAAACTTTTTCGAGTTGTTTTTCACGCGCCTTCCAAAGTTTTTCCATGGTGTCGCGTTCTTTTTGAATACTTAGTTTCATACTCATAAAGCCTTCTCTGATTGCTTTCCATTGCTCGCTAAATTCGGAGCTAATTAAATAGTCGTAGAGCATCACCATTTTATCGCCTTTGTTTTCTTGGCTTTTTTTGGCTTCAGCAATTTTTAATAATGCATTGCGGAGTAGGAGGGCAACACTTCTTACTTCTGTAAACGTACAAATATAAACGCCGTCTTTTTCGCCAAATCGGTCCATGTCTTTAGGAAGTGTTTGCGTTACAATGATGGCCACGTCGGCACCAAGGGTACGCATATCCGATTTTAATTTTTCAATCCATTCGTTGGCAAAGTCTTTGGTACGCTTACTTTCGTAAATAATTTTACCCGACTCGTTGCCAAATTGATTGCGAACTACCTGTATGCAATCGGCACCTCTTACGCCTTTGCCAACTTCTTCAATTTTATCAAAAGGGAAAGTGGTTTGTAATAATTCTTCGAGCATTAATTCCTGCACTTCACCTTGCAATTGCATGCTGCCTTGCTCTTGCTTACGGCGCATTTCTTCCACCAGTTTTTTCTGGTCTTCAATTTGCTTTTCAAGTTCTTTAGTGCGCATTGCAAATTGTTGTTCTTTCAAGTTGTTTTTTTCCGATTCTTCTTTTGCAAGCTGAACTTGAAGCTTTTCTCTTTCTTCTATTAATTGTCTTTGCAGGGTAACTTCTAATTCTGCTTCTTTTGTTTTGAGGTCCTGCTCTTTTTGTAAAAACGCTACTTCTTTGACACGAGCGGCTTGTAATTTTATTTCGGACTCTGTTGCGTTTTTTTGAAACTGCTGCAGCTGAGCTTCATACTCTAATGCAATATTTTTTTTAAGGTTGTTTTCTAGCTCGCCATGCATTTTCTTTTTCTCAGCTTCAATAAGGGCAGCCGTTTCCACTTCTTTTTGCTTTTGCCATTCCTTCATTTGCCCGCGCAGTTCATTTTGCACTTCTTCTCTAATGGAATCACCGGGTTCAAACGCGTGGTTACACTTTGGACAATGAATAATAAAGTCGGCCATTTTATTTTTTTTACAATTTACGAACGATACCTGAAACAAAAAACCCAGAACTTGTCTGGGTTTGTGCAGAAGAGGAGATTCGAACTCCCACGCCCGGTAAAAGGCGCTACCACCTCAAGGTAGTGCGTCTACCAATTTCGCCACCTCCGCATGCTTTTTGGGCTACAAATGTATAGCAAAATCGCAAAAATTTACACTAAATTTTGAAGTTACAATGACCGTTACATTTTTTCAGGAACAGGAATACCTAGCACCGCCATCCCCGTTTTTAGGGTTTGGGCTGTTAGGGTAGCCAGTTGTAACCTTAGTATTTTCTTTTCATCCGTTTCGGCATTGGTAATAGAATGCTCGGCGTATAATGCATTAAATATTTTTGCCAAATTAAAAATAAAGATGGCCACTTTAGAAGGGTCAAAGGCCGCCGCCGCTTCTTCTAGCATGCTCGTAAACTGCTCTAGTTGTATGGTTACCTCTTTTTCAAGTGGTAACAGTGGGGTAGAAGGCGCGTTTGTAAGGGCTACATCTTCTGCATTCGCTTTTCTTAAAATACTTTTAATTCTTGCGTGTGTGTACTGAATAAAGGGTCCCGTAAATCCATGAAAATCGATACTCTCTTCTGGATTAAAAATCATTTTCTTTTTAGGATCTACCCTAAGTAAGAAAAATTTAAGGGCACCGAGTCCAATGGTATGGTAGAGTGTTTCTAATTCAGCTTCTGTAAAATCTTTTACCTTACCAAGTTCTTCTGTTTTTTGTTTGGCAATGTCTATCATAGCGGCCACCAAATCATCGGCGTCTACTACTGTGCCTTCTCTACTTTTCATTTTACCAGTTGGTAATTCCACCATGCCATAACTTAAATGATAGATGCCATCTGCGGCTGGTAGGCCTAGCTTTTGACAAATTAATTTAAGGACTTTAAAATGGTAGTTTTGTTCGTCACCCACCACATAAATACTTTGATCTGCATTAAATTCTTTTTGTTTGGTTTGTGCTAGTCCAATGTCTTGTGTCATGTACACCGATGTGCCATCTTTTCGTTGTACTAATTTTTCATCGAGGCCATCGGTGGTTAAGTCTATCCAAACACTACCGTCTTCTTTTTTATAAAATACATTTTTAGTGAGGCCATATTCTACAAGGTCTTTACCCAGTAAATAAGTTTCACTTTCATAATAGGTTTTATCAAAATCGCTTCCAATACTTTTATATGTTAAGTCAAAACCCTCATATACCCATCCGTTCATATTACGCCATAACTCAAGCACCGCAGGGTCTCCAGCCTCCCAGTCCAAAAGCATTTTTTGAGTCGCTTTCATAATAGGGGCTTCTTTTTCTGCCAGTTCTGTTGCCATACCACCAGCCACTAAATTTGCTACTTCTGCTTTATAGGCATCATTAAATTTTACATAATAATCGCCCACAAAATGGTCGCCTTTTTTACCGGTAGAAATTGGAGTTGCACCATTCGCAAACAATTGCCAAGCAATCATACTCTTACAAATATGAATACCTCTATCATTAACGATACAAGTTTTTACAACTTTGTTTCCAGTAGCTTCTAAAATGGCGGCAATACTCCAACCTAAAAAGTTGTTGCGTAAATGACCTAAGTGAAGTGGCTTATTGGTATTTGGTGAAGAGTATTCAACCATCACCGTTTTACCATTATTTGCAACTACATTGTTATTGGCATTATTGATACACTCAAACCAAAACGCATCTGCAATGGTTAGGTTTAAAAAACCTTTAATGGTATTGTGCGCCGTAAATAAATGCGGGTAGCCTGCTACTAAATGATTGCCAAGTGCTTCGCCTAAAGCATCGGGAGACAATTTTAATTCTTTTACAAAAGCAAAGAGTACAACGGTATAGTTGCCCTCAAATTCTGGTTTGGTGGCATTCACCAATATAGAATTAGCCGGTACAGTTACCTGGTATACGCTTAATAGGGCCTCAGAAGCCGCTTTTTTAATTTGATCTACAAGATGCATGAATAATCTATTTGTTTGGCCGAGGCAAAAGTAATTAATTAAGGGCTACCTTCGTCCACTAGTATGCAAAAGCTGCACGAACATATCCGCGGAGGGATCTTACAGCTAGTAGATTTGTTTTATCCGCTATTTAGACGCTTCATGCCCCATCAAACCTTTAGGTATGCGGCTTGTGGTGGCTTTAATACCGTACTCGATATTGGGTTGTTCTTTGTGAGCTATAATTATTTGTTTCATAAAGAGCCCGTGCACACAGGCATCCTCACCATTAGCCCACACATTGCCTCGTTTTTATCAGCGTTTTTAGTTACGTTTCCGATAGGGTTTTACCTGAGTCGTTATGTGGTTTTTCAGGAAACCTCCGTAGCCAAAAAAGTGCAACTCTTCCGTTATTTTATAGTGGTACTCGGTTGCCTTATTTTAAATTATATATTTCTAAAACTCTTTGTAGAAGTTTTTGGGTGGTACGCCACGCCATCAAAATTAGCCACCACCGTTTTTGTGGTTGCCTTTAGTTATTATATGCAAAAGTACTTTACGTTTAAAGCCGTTGAGGTGGGGGTGGATTAAGCGTTTTTAGAAATTAATTAATTATAAGCATAGCTCCGTTTCCTGCTCTAGCCACTCCTGAAGTCATGGTTCCACCTGTTGATTGAAAGGTTCCTATTTGAGACAATAGATTTTCACATCTTAAAATACAACTTCCGCCTCCACCAGCAGCTGATTTTCCGTGTTTCTGACCACCTGAATTAACTCCACTATCACCATTGCCACCATTTAATTTTATTGTGCCATTAAAAATTACATTTTTGGCAATTATGTATAAACCTGCTCCCCCTTGACCTCCTAATCTAGTCCAAGCTCCAGACCCTGTGTTTTGAATAGAAGACCCATTATACCCAGAAATATTTATACCAAAATGAACAAACCTATTTAGTAAAGCTGTGGTCATATCATTTCCGTTTCTGTTTGGGGTCTGCCAGCAAGTTCCTGAAAAGCAAGAAGGTCCACTAGGATTGCTAAAGGTTCCGCCAAAACTTTCATAAAAGGTAGTTGGCAAAGTATTGGCTTCCCATGAAATTGGTTGAACAGAGTATGAAAAATTATTTGATGCATAGCTTTCGTTAGACCAAAATTCAAAGCCAGTTGCAGATGCTCCAATATGATTGATAGTTGCATTTGAAACATTTGCAGATGCATCTAATCCACTGCCATCTATGGTTCCATATAAATACAGGTTGTCTTTGACATAAATAATTGTTCTTACAGAGGGGGAGATGTTTGCTGTTACTCCAAGTGGAATGGTTAGGTTATTGTACATGGAATTATTTGCAATCACCTGTCCGTTAGAAACTGTTATGTTGCCTAAATTTCCATCTCCATAGTAATTTAAGAAGGAAGGAATATTCATATTTGTAACTTTTGCCACATTTGCAGAAGTATTTGTAATTTCTGGACTTACTTTATTTGTACTAGTTCCATTACAGACATATTTAGTTAAAGAATTATTTATTTCTGAATTGTCTAAAACTCCATTGGAATTAGCGTCTAATCCTATTTCTAATTTTGATCCACCACTTTCACAATTTGATCCTGGATTTTCAACAGTTGTTTTTATTAATGTATTTTTCCCATCTGATCCATTTGCTCCACTAACACCCTGAATACCTTGCGGCCCTTGTGCACCTGTAGCGCCTGTTAAACCGGTTGGACCTTGCGGTCCAGTTGCTCCCGTCGCGCCAGTTGGTCCAGTTAATCCGGTTGGACCTTGCGGCCCAGCTGCGCCCGTAGCACCAGTTAAACCGGTTGGACCTTGCGGTCCAGTTGCTCCCGTCGCGCCAGTTGGTCCAGTTAATCCGATTGGACCTTGCGGTCCAGTTGCGCCCGTCGAACCCGCTGGTCCAGTTAATCCGATTGGACCTTGCGGTCCAGTTGCGCCCGTCGAACCCGCTGGTCCTGTTAATCCAATTGGACCTTGCGGCCCAGTTGCTCCCGTAGCACCTACTGGTCCAGTTAAACCAATCTGCCCTTGTGGCCCAGTTGCTCCCGTAGCACCAGTCGGTCCTGTTAAACCGGTTGGACCTTGCGGTCCAGTTGCTCCCGTCGCGCCAGTTGGTCCAGTTAATCCGGTTGGACCTTGCGGCCCAGTTGCGCCTGTAGCCCCTGCTGGTCCTGTTAATCCAATCGGCCCTTGCGGGCCACTTGCTCCACCAGCTAATCCTGTTGTCCAAGTTAATGTCCCACTTCCTGTTGTAGATAATACTTGTCCTGCGGTACCATCTACATTTGGGTATGTTATTGTTCCTGCAGTAATAGTTCCATTCGTTTTCACATTAGTAACTGCATTGTTTCCAAGTTGTATTGTGTTATTTGCATTTACAATTGCTCCATTGCCAATAGCAGTTGCATTTGAAAGGTTATTTGTGCTTACATCGGCATTTGCTCCGACGGCTGTATTATTGCTCCCCGAAGTATTATTAAATAAAGTATGATAACCTAAAGCGGTATTATTACTTCCGGTTGTATTATTAAAATTAGATGATGCGCCAATTGCACTATTTGAATTTCCTGTTGAATTATTACCTAGTGATTGATCTCCTAAAGAAGCATTGTTTGATCCAGTTGAGTTAGTATTTAGGGAATTGAATCCAACTGCAGTATTTGAACTTGCTGTTGTATTTGATTTTAGGGTTGAAAAGCCAATTCCTGTGTTATTATTTCCTGTGGTATTTGAGGATAGACTATTCATTCCAACTGCAACATTATTTCCTCCAATTGAATTTAATTTAAGTGCATCTGAACCCATAGCAGTATTATTTGACTTATTTCCTCCTCCAAGTCCTACGGTTAATCCATTTATTTTAATATCATTTACAAAAGTTTTGGGCCCAGTTATAGTTTGTGTTCCATTTGTGATGATCCCACCATTGATTGCATCTGCTGGATTTAGTGTTAATACACCTGATGAAATAGTTGCTCCATTAGCATTTGAGGTAACTGAAATTGCTCCCATTACGATGGTTGCATTACTACCAGCTTGCCCGGTTAAACCAATCGGACCTTGAGGTCCAGTTGCTCCTGCTAGTCCTGTTAATCCAATTGGTCCTTGCGCACCCGTAGTGCCTGCTGGTCCAGTTAAACCAATTGGACCTTGGGCGCCAGTGGCTCCCGTGTCACCTTTGTCTCCTTTAATTCCTTGTAAACCTTGTGGTCCGGTGGCACCTGCTGCGCCCGCTGCTCCAGTTAAACCAATTGGACCTGATGCACCAGTATCGCCTTTGTCTCCCTTTTCTCCTTTAATTCCTTGTAAACCTTGTAGACCTTGTGGACCCGCTGGTCCTGGCACTAGGTTGTCTACATTTTTTGCTTTTTCGGCATAGAGCGCGTACGGAACACTTGCAAGTTCCATCGATCCAGCAAATTCAAATTTGTTGGTTAAGTTTTCATCTAATTCAATTAGTACCCAATACTTATTAGTGCCCCATGAAATAGAATTAAAAGTTCCTTTTGTTGCTTTGCCTTTCCCAATAGCAACATTATAAATTCCAAATTCATTTGTTTTAGCAGAAATTTCTTCTGTGTAAACACTGCTGGTATTATCAACAACTAAATTGGTAGATACACTCACTCTAATTTTTACTTGTTTGTTTGGAATAGCCTGCCCGCTTGAGTTACGAAGGATGCCTTGGTAATTGATTGCTTGAGGGGCTTGACTAAATCCTTTTAAACAAAACAGCAGTAAGAATAAAAAAACAAAACGCATATTTAATATTTTAGTGATAAACTATTACTTTTTGTGTTGAAATGTGTTTGCTGCCACCATATAAAACAAATAGGTAGGTGCCGTTACTTACGTTACTTAAATCAATTAAGTTGCTTCCTTCTAATTGAACACGTTCAAATATTTTTCTACCAATAATGTCGTAGACAAATAATTGCAACTTATTGGCGTCACAATCTTTTGGTTTGGAAACATAAACACCAACAAATTTATTAGCAGGCACTGGCCAAACTTTCCAAGACAAGCAGGGTAGAGAATCACCTGCAGCTTTTAAAAAATACAGTCCCAATGGTTGTAAAAAACCGCTTGTTAAAACATTGGACTTATTGGAAAGAGTATTAATAAATGGCTCACCAATTGTAGAGCTCAGAAAGTTGTTGCTGGAAAGGGTTTTATCTACATAACCGGGGTTTAGGGCCTGTTTTGTTGATTGAGCATAAGTTTGAAGATTGGTCAGGCATGCTGATATTATCAATATGGCTATCCATTTCTTCATATATGTTAACAAATATATATAAAATGAGGTATAAGAATTGAGTATATCATTAAATAAATCTATTAAATAATTATATATTTGAAATCCCCCTATTTATTGTTTTACTGTAACATATTATAATTATGAATAGGATTCTAGTGCAATTGAAGTATGTCTTTGTTGCAATCATTTTTTTATCGATTTCAATCAATGGTTTTTCACAGCCAGTTGCCCCAGCATTTAGTGCTTCAACCGTAGCGCCTTTTACTACCCAAAATTTGATTTCTATTGTTATTGATTACAATAATGATGGGGTAGATGATATCGTGGGTTATACATTACAATATGCGAACTCAAGTAAGTTATGGAAGAACAATGGAAACGGCACTTTTTCAGATGTAAGCTCAACGGTTACTTTTAGTACTTATAATTGGACTGGAGCATTGGATTTTGATAGAAATGGTTTAATGGATGTTTATCAGCTTAATGGGGATACTTTGAGAATTAGTTATAACACACCAACAGGATTTACAACTCCAGATGCCAATTGCGGATATTATCTGCTCAGTAATTTGTTTGGAACGTCTGCTATTAACATTAAAAATCCAATATTAGGCGATTACGATGGCGATGGGGTGTATGATATAATTTCACAGGTTATTAGTGGTTCTTCAACAAAAATAAATGCAATAAAGGGGCAACTAGGTTGCGTTAATGGTTGTTTTTTTCGTTTTCCATCTCAAACAGCTTCTACCTTAATTTCATTAGCAAATTCGACCAACACTTTAGTTAAGTTAGCAGATGTAGATAATGATTTTGATATGGATTTGCTAATTGGAAGAGGAGTTCAGTATCAAAATTTTGCATACAGTATTTATAAAAAATCATCTACAGGGTATACTCTTTTTACAGGTTCTGGTTATGAAATTGGGCGCCAGTATGGCTTTGGGATATTGGGCGAATTTAATAATGACGGAAGAACTGATATTGTATCTGGGGCCGAGGACTGTTGTGTTGTTCAGGGGGATGTTTTATATGTATATTATTCTAATCCTAATGGAACATTTTCTCCGAATACTTCAGTTATGACAAGAGTTAATGGCGAAGATCCATATTATCATCGCGCGACTGTTTTAGATATTAATTTGGATAAAACACAGGATATCATTTGGACAGAAATGTCTGCTATCAACACTTCTAAGACACAAGTTTTCTTGAATGATAATTTCAACACTTTTTTAGAGAGTTCCACTGTTATGAATTTACATAATGGTTATATTGATGGATTGTGCTGCCCAATAAATCTTTTCATAAGAGCTACCGTAATAGATATTAATAATGATAAGAAGCCAGATATAAATATTGCGCAAATTGACGAATTGTCTCCTTTTATTAATACGAACAATTGGCAAAGATTAAACACAACAACTAACAACAGTGTCAAACTTAAGTTAGTCGCTTGTAATGGGTTAAAAGAAGGCTGGGGTGCTAGAATAAGATATAAGGTTGGTGGTGTATGGTACTATCAACAACATAACGCATACTCAAGTTCTGGATATCCATTTCTTTATTTGGGAATGGGGAACGCTACTTCTATTGAAACAATAGAAGTAACATGGTTTGGTGGCGCTGTAACAACTGCAAATAATATAGTTGCAGGCGAGTATAAGGTAATGGAAGAAAATGTAAATTGTACTAATGATGCATTGAGTTCATTTTCTTTCAACACATTGACCGATACCACAAAGATTTGTGGTGTTTCTGCAACATTGACTGGCCCTGTAGGATTTGCAGCGTATAGTTGGAGTAATGGAGCTGTAACACAATCAATTTCAGCCACTGCAAATGGGGTGTATAAATTAGCTGTTACAAATAATAGTGGATGTATTGCTTATGATAGTACTTATTTAAGTATGGTCAAAGCAGATATTATTCAAAACAATTCAACTATTTGTAAAGGTTCTTCAATAACGCTTTCGGTTGATAGTGCATTTGTTGCTCAGAATTTAAATAGTATAAATTTATTGCCTTCAAATTTAAAGGTTGGATTAAAAGCATTTTATCCATTTTCTGGAAATGCAAATGATGCAAGTGGTAATAATAATAACGGAACAGTTACAGGCGCAACATTAACTACAGATAGGTTTGGAAATGCAAATAGTGCTTATTCCTTTAATGGTAGTTCGTTTATAGATTTAGGAAATATATCTGGCGTAGGATATTCTTCTAGTCAAGATATTACTATGAGTTTTTGGATTAATGAGGGTGCTACTGGAACAGTAATTTCAAAGTATACTAATTTAGATGCACCAAATTCTAATTTCTTCTTTGCCAAGGCTACTAGCACTGCTCAGGTTGCTGGAAATGGAACCAATAGTTTTACAGCAAATAATATAACTGATTACAGATGGACAAATTATGTATTTGTTGCTTCTGCTGGTACTAATAAATCATTTATATACAGAAATGGTATTTTAGTAGCTACTGGATCTTTAAATGCAAACGGATCATTGTCGGCAACCAAAATTATGCTAGGTAGATTAATGGGATCCCCTTCTAATTTTTTTACAGGAAAAATAGATGATGTATTAATTTATAATCGAGTATTAACAGCTGCAGAAATTGCTCAATTGTTAAATTTTCAGCCCAAAGTGACTTGGTCTACAGGAGCAACCACAAATGCAATAAGTGTTACACCAACAGCTACTACAAAGTATTTTGCAACTATTTCAGATGGCATTAATTCTTGTGTGGACAGTGTTACTATTACAGTTAGTGATATTGGAGTGTTTGATCCTTTCCCTACTCAATCATCAACTTGTGGTACCGCTAACTTGTTAGATGCTGGGGTAGGTTTTACAACTTATTTATGGAATACAGGAGCAACAACACAAACCATTTCTCCAACAATAAATGGTGATTATAGTGTTACCGTAACCAACGCTGGAGGTTGTTCGGCGTCTGACACTGTTACTATAAGTTTAATTAAAGCTAATATTATTCAGACTGATCAAACTGTATGCGCAAATACAACATTAACCTTATTTATAGATAGTACTTTCTCTGGTTCTGTAATTAATGCAAAATCCCAAATGTCCGCAAATTTACAAACTGGATTAGTAGCTTATTATCCTTTTAATGGAAATGCCAATGACATTAGTGGTAATAATAATGTACTTACAGCAAACGGAGTTACTTTAACTACAGACAGGTTTGGTAGATCAAATAGTGCTTATTCATTTACTAATACACAAACGAGCGTAACCAATTACTTAAAGGCTGTTAATCCTACGCCATTTGCAAAAAATACTTATACCATTTCTGCATGGTTTAATTCCCGCCAGTTCTATCCAAATATTGGCGGTGTATCTTATAATTATCAGTCAATTGTTTTTTATAGTCCTCAATGGTATAATTATGGCCCTGCTTATCACTTGGCATTACAACATGCTAATAACTCTATTTTAGAAGGAGGCAATTGGACTACTACAAATACCAATCAAGCTTTAACAACAGCAAATGGTTCTATTGTTGTAAATCAATGGTATCATGTTGTATTAAGTTATGATGGTACTAACATAAAAATGTATAAAGATGGTCAATTAGTCGGTTCTAGAGCTGCAACAATTTCTTATGCCAATCAAATTCAATTTTTAATCGGAGGAGCTGGTGATGGTCCTAGCCCTGGTGGTATATATGGTGGGTTTAATGGCAAAATTGATGATGTTGGATTTTGGGATAGGGCTTTAACAACAAATGAAGTTCAAGAATTATATAATGGAAGACCAAGTGTATTATGGTCTACTTCAGAAACTTCAAATAAGATTTCAGTTACGCCAACAGTAACAACAAAATATTACGCTACTTTAACAGATGGTATCGCAACATGTAAAGATAGCGTCACTGTTACAGTAGATGATTTATCTGGATTTAATCCGCTTCAAGACACGGTAAAGGTATGTGGCGATAGTTTGGTTTTAGATGCTGGCGCTGGATTCGCAACATATAATTGGAGTAACGGAGCCACTACAAGAACAATAACTGCAAAAGCTTCCGGAAAATATTATGTATCTGTAGCAACTGCCGCAGGGTGCAGTGCTTCTGATACTAGTTTTGTTAGTATTGTAAAAGCAAACATAATACAAAGGGATACGACTATTTGTAGGGGGAGTAGTTTGCCACTTTCAATTGATAGTTCATTTTCATCTTCTATTACTAATTGCAGTATCTCAAATTTGCCCGCAAATATAAAAACAGGTTTAGTTGCTTATTATCCTTTCTGTGGCAATGCAAATGATCTAAGTGGCAACAATAACAATGCAACAGTTTTTGGGGCTTCATTGACCACAGATAGATTTGGTTTATTGAATAGCGCTTATTCATTTAATCAATCTGGGTCTAATAACTATATGTCAATTGCATCATCATCTTCTTTAAATGTAACAGGTTCTTTGACATTGTCATTTTGGTTTTCTGCTGTTAATTCAAATGCTGGATATATTTTAGATCGTGATATTTGCAACCCTAATCCAGATTGGTCAATTAGATGGGAAGGGTCAAAAATTATAGCTCGTTATGGTATTGTTGGTCAGGATATTGAAATTTCATCTAGTGTTATTTCATTGAACACATGGAATCTTGTTACTGTTGTAAGAAATACTAGCAATAGTAAACTCTCTTTATATATTAATGGCATACTTGTATCTAGTGTAAATTATTCTTCAGCTAATTTTACTAACAACTTAAATAGCATATATATTGGTGAAAGTGTTTGTAATTCTTCATCAAATCCAAATTTCTCTGGAAAACTTGATGATTTTTATATTTTCAACAGAGCCTTAGATAACAGTGAAATTCTACAGCTTAAATCTTCAATAAATACAGTTTTATGGTCTAATGGTGCTACATCTAATACAATTACTGTTACTCCAACCGTGACAAGCAAATACTTTGTAACTGTTTCAGATGGGGTCACAATTTGTAAGGATAGTATAACAGTTACAGTAAGTGATATTGGGTCTTTCAATCCGCTCCAAGACACAATTAAAGTTTGTGGTGATAGTTTGGTGTTAGATGCTGGTCCTGGATATTCAAGGTATAATTGGAGTAATGGAGCAAATACTAGAACTATTTCAGCAAAAGCTTCTGGTAAGTATTTTGTAACTGTATCCAATGCAATTGGATGTAGTGCAAGTGATACCTCAATATTGAGTATAGTTAAAGCGAAAATACTTCAAAAGGATACGACTATTTGTAAAGGAAGTGCTATCAAACTTAATTTAGATAGTTTTTCTGTTAATGCTGCTTGTGATAAAGCTTCTTTGCCATTTAATCTGCAAAATGGGCTAGTTGCTTTTTATCCATTTTGTGGTAATGCAACCGACGCAAGTGGTAATGGTAACCATGGAATTGTAAATGGTGCAATTCTAACAACTGATAGGTTTGGCAATCAAAGCAGCGCATACCAATTTAATGGTCAAAATAGTTTAATACGAGTAGCGCATTCAAGTAATTTGAATTTAAATAGTGATTTTACAATTTCTTGCTGGTTCACATCTGATATTGCACCTAATTATAGAACTGCACATACTCTTTTGGCAAAACGAGATGATAATGGATCATGTTGCTCACCGGATGTACCATGGCATCTTTCTATTAATTTTCAGCCGAATATTTTGACCGATTATAAAAAGCCGCTAATGTCATTTTCAAAAAATGGAAATTATCGCTATGTTCAAAGTCCTAAAGAGATAGCAATAAACTTATGGCAAAATATTATCGCGACATATAGTCAAGATACTATTAAAATTTATCTCGATGGTAAAATAATTCATAAAGAGTATTTTGCAAATAGTGATAGGATGTCCAATACAAGTGATATGCTATTAGGTGCTATTAATAGAGAGGTTGGGGCCGAATATTTGCAAGGGAAATTAGATGATATATTTATTTATAATCGTTGTATAACGCAGGGTGAAATTTATCAACTTTCTAATTCTTCAACTAATTCAGTTTTATGGTCTACTGGCGATACAACGACAAGTATTACAGTAAATCCAACGGTTAAAACAACATATAGAGTAACAGTAACAGATGGTATAACCACATGTACAGATAGTGTTGTAGTAGATGTTAGTTCTTCGGAGTTAAAAGTTACGGATCCGGTTGCTGTTTGTAGCCCAGCTTTGGTAAATTTAACTGCTACGGCTATTACATCTGGCTCTGCAACTGGTTTAACTTACACGTATTGGAGAGATTCATCAGCAACGCAAGCTTTATCAAATCCTGATAAGGTTTCTGTTTCAGGAACTTATTATATAATTGGTAAGTCAGCGACTGGTTGTACAAGCGCACCAACAGCGGTTAAAGTAACGGTTAATCCACTTCCTGTTGCAACTATTTTTGCACCTAATCAAACAGCAATTTGTGATAAGAGTACGATTAGGTTAACGGCTAGTGGTGGAACTACCTACCAGTGGTTGTTTAATGGAAGTATAATTGCTGGTGCTACAGATTCTAGTTTTGCTGCAAGCCAAGCGGGAAGTTATGAGGTAAATGTAATAGCCAAGGGTTGTACAAGTAAGGTAGCTGCACCGGTTAATTTAACACTGATAAAGGCTGCAGTACCTAAATTTAGCAATAGCAGTACTTGTATCGATGTGCCTGTTTCTTTCTTTAATGAAACAGATACAACGGCAAGTGGATCTGTAAATTATGTTTGGGATTTAGGTGATGGACAAACTTCGACATTGTTTAATCCAGTGTATACCTATAAAAAGTCGGGCGCATTTGTTGTTAAACTTAAGGTAGCGCCTAAGTTATGTAGTAGTCTTTCAGATAGCGTTACAAAAAGTATAACGGTAGATGTACCTCCAGTGGGTATTAAATATCCAAATGTACTTGCGGTAAAAAATAAAGCAACACCTCTTTCTGCTAGGTTTATCGCAAATGGCTATTCTTACCTATGGATGCCATCAACTGGTTTAAATAATGGCGCTATTCAAAAGCCAGTATTTAATGCAAATCAAGAGCAGTTGTATAGAGTTCGTTTAACATCTGCAGGTGGATGTATCACAATGGATACGGTTAAAGTATCTGTGTATGATAGCTCTGATATTTTTGTACCTAAAGCATTTAGCCCTAATAAAGATGGTAAAAATGATCTATTGCAACCGTTTTTAGTAAATATTGTAACGCTTAAATTTTTTAAGGTATACAATAGATGGGGTCAGCTTATGTTCCAGAGTTCAGATAGTAGGCAAGGATGGGATGGTATGTATAATTACAAGCCACAGCCTTTAGAAACGTATACCTGGATCGCAGAAGGTGTTGATGGCAATGGAACAACCATATTTAGAAAAGGGCAAACAGTACTAATTAGATAGGAGGCAATAACATGAAAAAATATATTTTAGCTATAATTATTTTGTTTGAGATAGCCGCAGTAAAAGCGCAAGACCCTCATTTTTCGCAGTTTTTTGCTTCGCCGCTAACTATCAATCCGGCCCTAACGGGCAATGCCAATTCAGATCTGCGCGTATTTACCAATTATCGTCAGCAGTGGCTTGGTAATACCACGAGCTATAATACCGGAACTCTAAGTATAGATTCTCGTTTGTTTAAAGAACAGCTTGGGGATAATCGAGTATTGGGTATTGGCGGATTTTTTATGACGGATCAGTCATTAAACGGATATTTTAAAAGTACGTATGCATCAATCAATACGTCATACATGGTAGCATTGGATGATGATGGCGAACACAGTATAGGTATTGGGTTAGCGGGTATTTATGGAGATAGACGCCTTGATTTTTCACAGCTAACTTTTAGTGAGCAGTTTGGTTCGGGAGGTTTTAATACCGCACTTCCAACAGGAGAAAGTAGTTTAGCAAACCTTAAGCCTTATATGTCTGTGGCAAGTGGTGTTTTATACAGGTATAAAGGAGAGGAGAGCGACATTGAATTTGGTGTGAGTGGATATCATTACAACAAGCCCAAGCAGTCTTTTTTATCAGACTCTACTGGTAATTATTTGCCTGCACGTTTTGTTACTCATTTTAGTATGGAAAATTATTTATCTGAAAAAATGAGTTTGAGTACAAATGCAATATATCAAACACAGGCTAAGCAAGGTTATTTTGCTGCAGGTGCTATTTTAAATTATGGTACTATGGATGAAGGAGAGGGTAAAATATTTAGTGCCGGTTTGTTTTATAGAAGTGACGACGCAATTTATCCTTACGCTGGTTTAACAATCAATAATTTTCAGTTAGGGCTTACATATGATGTTACAGTGTCTAAGTTTAAGACAAGTTCATATACTCCACGAACATGGGAGCTTAGTTTAATTTATGCCTTACCACATGTAAGTTTAAAGGACAGAAAACTAATCCCTTGGCGTAGGATGTAAATTGTGATCATTGTACCTAAACAAACTTCCACTTTTTTCAACTATACCAAACTGATTTATATAATCTGGTCCCGTATATTCAAGAATAATGTTTTTGGCAGTTGCTGCAGCGCCCGTATTACTTGTTGGCACCGCTGTAAACGCGGCCGGAAATACGCCCGTTAAACTATCTACTATTGTAAAGCCACTGATGCTGTGTAAACGCCAGCTAGCCGTTAAATTCCCAAGTACTTCAAAATGGTAAAGCCCAGTACTATCAATGCGTTTGAGCCATACAAGGGGGTATTCAAAATTATAAGGGCCCCAATTTGTAATGCGCATTTCTTGTAAACCCACCGGAAAATGGGTGAGGGGTATACTGGTTGCTTTTACTTTTTGTAAACGTTTATCAATGGCGTAATCGAGGCCTACTTCTTCATTTTCTTTGGTAGAATCTAATTCATGAATACGTACGCCTAATTTATAGTGCTGTCCCGTATTTATTTTGGTGTTCCCACTTAAGTAAATACTATCGGTGCCCAAAATATCATATACCGTACTATTATTTTCAAAACTATTGGTAGCGATATAATAATTTTTACTGTCTGTATTTTTTAATTGAGGATATTTCCAATCGGAGGGTTGCGTTTCTCGCGACCATAGTTTAATACCGGTTTTATCATTTTTAAAACGGTTGAGTGCAATATTTATATTTTGTCCGTGCTCTATGGCAACGGCAATTCTGTTGCCCTCAAAAATATTGTCTGTAATATCTGTTTCAAAGCTATATCCACCCCACACACCATGGTCACAATCTTTGATTGTGTTTTTCATAATTAAATTACTACTAAACGTAACTTCTACACCATTGGTAGGCGCATACGAAAAATCATTCCCATAAATAAAATTATCATTACAGCCGCCAACACCAGTATCCATGGTGGTTTGGCCAGCCCATAAAAAAAATCCATCACCAGAATGTGTAGCCGAATTGTAAGCAAAAATATTGTGGTTACACTGCTCAAAAACTAAAATAGCGGCGCTGTCTTGTCCTCGTCTGTATTTTTTATAACTGTAACCACGCACATTAAAATCAAGTGTATTGTGGTTGATATTATTATACGAACTTCTATAAAGGCCAATGCCAATGCCGGAATTAAAAGAAAAATTATTGTCTGTAACAAGTGTATTGTTACAGCTCGTAAGCATGAGGCCACAATGTCCGTTGGTGACGGTGTTTTCTGTAATAACAGCATTCTGACAATTGGATAAATAAATACCAGCACCATAGCGCATCCATTCGTTGTTTTCATTGTTATGAAAACTCATCCAGTCGCTTTCGTCTTCTTTTTCAATATTACTTTTTAGTGCGTCTCTGTAATTATAGCTCAGGTCGCAATTGTCTATCGTAAGCGCTTCAACACGGTCTGCTTTAATGCCAATTTTATATCCTTTGATAGTGGCGTTTTTGATGGTGATATGACTAGAGCCTGGTTTGATTTCGATGGCAATACCATCAAATTGGTTGGGTGCAAATGAAGGTTTATTGCCAGCTCCATTTAATACCACACCAGCTAGGTCAAGCACTATATTTTTCCCTTCAATAACAATAACCCCGCCCTGTTTTTGAATGCTATTGGTATCTGGGGTAGGTAGGGCATAATGACCGGGGGCCACCAAAATGGTCTTTGTTATGTGCATTCCAACTGACGGAATGGTGGCTTTTTGAGCTTCGAGCCTGACATTTAGGGTGGTGGCCACTACAGCCAAGAGGAGTAAAACAAAGCTTCTCATGCTTAAAACTACCTATTTTGGCTAAAAAAGGCTGACATTTTTGCACTTTTTGGCTAGATGGCATAAAGATTGGGTATATACCCCTGATTATTAATCTGAAATTCAATTTATATGGGAAAAATAATAGGCATTGACCTCGGTACCACAAACAGTTGTGTAGCCGTAATGGAAGGTAATGAACCAGTTGTAATTGCAAATGATGAAGGTCGTAGAACGACACCTTCTGTAGTTGCCTTTTTAAAAAATGGTGAGCGTAAAGTAGGAGATCCTGCTAAGCGTCAGGCCATCACAAATCCTCAAAACACCATTACCAGCGTTAAGCGTTTTATGGGTCGTCGTTTTGATGAAGTAACCGAAGAAATTAGTCATTGGAGTTATAACGTTGCAAAGGGTGATAATAACACCGTTCGTGTAGCGATTGATGATCGTATGTATACACCACAAGAAATTTCTGCGATGGTGTTACAAAAAATGAAAAAAACCGCAGAAGATTATTTAGGTCAGGAAGTAACAGATGCTGTTATCACAGTGCCTGCTTACTTTAATGATGCACAGCGTCAGGCCACTAAAGAGGCTGGTGAGATTGCTGGCTTAAATGTTAGACGTATTGTAAACGAACCAACAGCTGCAGCATTAGCTTACGGTTTAGACAAAAAAAATGCAGAGCAAAAAATTGCGGTATTTGACTTAGGTGGTGGTACGTTTGACGTGTCGGTACTTGATTTAGGTGATGGCGTATTTGAAGTAAAATCTACCAATGGTGATACACACCTAGGTGGTGACGACTTTGATAAAGTAATCATGGACTTTTTAGCGGATGAATTTAAAAATCAAGAAGCCATCGATTTACGCAAGGATCCAATGGCGCTTCAGCGTTTAAAAGAAGCTTCTGAAAAAGCTAAAATTGAATTGAGTGCTTCTGCCGAAACAGAAATTAACTTACCATACATCACTGCTGTTGATGGTGTTCCAAAGCACTTGGTGGTAAAATTAACAAGAGCAAAATTTGAATCCCTTGCAGATAATTTATTTGCACGTTGTTTGAAGCCATGTGAAGCGGCATTAAAAGATGCTGGTTACACAACGTCTCAAATTGACGAAGTCATCTTAGTAGGCGGATCTAGTCGTATTCCTAAAGTTCAGGAGATTGTAGAAAAATTCTTTGGTAAAAAACCTAATCGTAGTGTAAACCCCGACGAAGTTGTTGCACTCGGTGCAGCGATTCAGGGTGCGGTATTAACTGGAGAAGTAAAAGATGTGTTGTTATTAGACGTTACACCACTTGGCCTAGGTATCGAAACCATGGGTAGCGTAATGACAACCATGATTCCTTCTAACACAACCATTCCTACTAAAAAAACAGAAGTATATTCTACTGCGAGTGATAACCAACCAGGTGTTCAAATCCATGTATTACAAGGTGAGCGTCCAATGGCCAATCAAAATAAGAGCTTAGGTATCTTTAACCTAGATGGTTTACCCCCAGCACCAAGAGGCGTTCCTCAAATCGAAGTAACTTTTGATATCGATGCAAATGGTATATTAAGTGTACACGCAAAAGACAAGGGTACTGGTAAAGAGCAAAAAATTAGAATTGAAGCGGGTAGTGGTTTAAGCAAGGAAGAAATTGAAAAAATGAAAGCCGAAGCAAAAGCCAACGAAGCCACTGATAAAGAAGCGCGTGAAAAAGTAGAAAAATTAAACCAGGCCGATAGCTTGATTTTCCAAACGGAAAAGCAGTTTAAAGAGTTTGGCGATAAAATTTCTGCCGATAAAAAAGAACCGATCGAAGCAGCGCTTACCAAATTAAAAGAAGCGCATAAAAATCAGGACATCCCAGCTATCGATGCTGCTATGGCCGAAATGAATACAGCTTGGACGGCGGCTTCTGAAGAAATCTACAAGGCGCAACAAGCAGCAGGTCCAGAAGCAGGTGCAGCTGGTCCAGATGCAGCGGGTGGTGCGCAACAACAAAACGACAATGTTGAAGACGCGCAGTTTGAAGAAGTGAAATAGGGTTTAATTAAGATGAATAAAAAAAATCCCCTGCGTTTTCGTAGGGGATTTTTTTATGAATAGATTTATTTAATAATGCGGTAACACCAGCGTTTTAGTTTTCCTTCAAAATCAAAACCAGTGGTGGTTTTGGTGATGTCTTTAATGCTGCTTGCTTTAATAGAGGCCTCGTCTAATATAAATTTAGTATAGTTGGTGCTAAAATATAGTCTGCCACCATCAGTAGTAGCTGCAAGCATATCATTGATTAGTTCTACGTGGTCTCTTTGGATGTCTAAAAAGTCTTTCATACGCTTACTATTACTAAACGTAGGAGGATCCATCACAATTAAATCAAAACTGTTGGGTAACAGTGTTTTTAAATACTGTTTGACATCGGCGTGTATGTAAAAATATTTGCTAGGGTCTTTTAATAAGTTAATAGCCATATTTGTTTCGGCCCAACTTAAATAAGTTTTTGATAAATCAACAGAGGTTACAGTTGCCGCTTCTCCAGCTGCAGCATACACCGAAAAGGAACCTGTGTAGCAAAATAAATTTAAAAAACGTTTGTCTTTTGCTTCACTGCGCACCATTTCTCTGGTGATGCGGTGGTCTAAAAAAAGTCCGGTATCTAAATAGTCAGTTAGGTTAACTTGAAACTTTAAATCATTTTCAAGCACTGTAAAAAATTCCTGCTTGGTATCTACTTTTTCATACTGTTCGTCTCTATGAGACATTTTTTTTCTTTCGCGCTTGTAAATACTGGTAAGTGGCGTTCCGGTTATCTCGCTAATGATTTCGAGAGAAGGTTGTAGCCATGCATCATGCTCTTCGTCGGTCATACCATGTCTTCTTACATACTCCGATACGTAAATTTTATTTTCGTAAGCTTCTATGCAAAAAGGAAATTCAGGAAGGTCATGCTCGTAAATGCGGTAACAACCCACGCCAGTGCGCCTAGCAATTTTACTGCGGTGTTTAAACACTTTAGTAAGTCTATTGCTAAACATTTCTAGCTTTTGTGCTAGCGGTAGTCCTTGTTTTTTTTCTATTTCTTCTTCCATGGATTATTGTAAAGCTCCGAGTGCGTCTTTAATGCGCGCCCATGCTTTTTCAATATTTTGCATGCTATTTGCAAAAGAGAAACGAACACAATTAGGTTCTCCAAATGCATCACCCATTACGCTTGACACATGCGCTGTATTTAATAAGTACATGCTAAAGTCGGCGGCATTTTTTATGGTTTCGCCATGTACAGATTTACCGTAGTATGCACTTACATCCGGGAATACATAAAAGGCACCCTGCGGTTCAAAGCAAATAAAACCTGGCATTGCTTTTACAAGTTCTAAAGTTCTTGTTCTTCTACGTGTGAATTCTTCGGTCATTTCAATTGAAGGAGTAAGATCACCAGTAAGCGCCGCAACAGCTGCTTTTTGCGTAATGGAACAAGTGCCACTTGTAAACTGTCCTTGTAATTTTTCCATGGCTTTTGCAATAGTCGTATTAGATGCGGTATAACCAAGTCTCCAACCGGTCATCGCAAAACCTTTGCTCAGACCATTGATTACAACTACTTGGTCTTTAATTTCTACAAATTGCGCAATGCTTTCATGCTTGCCTTCAAAATTAATGTACTCGTATATTTCGTCAGATAAAATAATAATGTTTGGATGCTTTTTAAATACTTCTACTAGTGCTGTTAATTCGGCAAGTGTATACACAGCACCAGAAGGATTACACGGCG
>Ga0315908_10000529_pt1 | contig 30278 bp, 17 predicted proteins | sample LakEriMetagenome_12_FD_203520 | JGI IMG/M metagenome (GOLD analysis project Ga0315908, IMG submission 203520) | Freshwater fungal communities from buoy surface, Lake Erie, Ohio, United States - Buoy 4 MA124 | ecosystem: Environmental > Aquatic > Freshwater > Lake > Lake biofilm | place: USA...
TATGGAAAGCCAATAGTTTTTTACAATAAATATTTTACATTTGTAATTTATTTTAATTGAGTAACATATTAAATGTAAATATAACATTTGATCAAGTAAATAAATAAAATATTAAAAACAATAATAATGAAACAATAATAATAAATTATATTGGATGAGTATCATTATTTAAGAATAAATAAAAAAAAATCAATTTATAAAAAATAATTTTAATTGAATAAATAAAAGTATAATTATACATTATACAATGATTAGATAATATGATAATATGATAATGAGAAATAGAAATCACTTATTAGTAGTGGCAGCTTGTGCCTTCTTCTTTTCAGCCTCTTCCTTAGCTTTCAACCACAACTCCTTTTCCATAGCAAAATCCCTTTCAATTCTATGTTCCTTATTAAAATCAAACTCCTTTAAAGAAGTTCTTCCCATAATTCCTTCTGCCCTATTCCTTCCATTTTATGGTCCAACTTTAACTTAGTTTCCTTGCTACCACATTTTCATGATATTCTACATAGAATCATAAGTAAGATCTTCATAAACATGTTCATTATTGACTTAAATCATAGGAGCATTAGCACAAGCTCCCAAACATTCAACTTCAGAAAGAGTGAACATTCCATCTTTACTAGTGCCATTCATTTCAATATGAGCAAAGTCTTTAATAGCTTAGATGATAGTTTCACTACCACAAAGTTAACAAGGAGTAGTTCCACATACTTATAAATGATATTTACCTACTTTCTATCTATTAAACATAGTGTAAAATGATGCTACTTCATATACATCCATTTCAGGTATGTCTAATACTTTTGCCACTTTCTTCATTGCTGAAAGGGACAGGAAATTGTTATTTTGTTTTTAAGCTACAAATAAAGCTGGAATTACTGCTGATTTTTTGTAGTTTGAAGGGTATTTTGATAAAATCCAATCTAATTGTTTATAAGATTCTTATGTAAATTCAAAAGGTACGTGATCGTCGTTGTCTTGTGATTCTATGTGGTGACTTACTATGCAGAAATTTTTTTAGATAGAATGACTAATACTTTTTTGATTTCTTATTATTCTTAATAATGATTGCATTTATAATATTTATATTTTATATAATTATTTATATTCATTATATATTTTTTAGTTTTAATGACACACTTCTTAATGATTTAGTATCTAAAAGTACTACTTATTGACTTTATGAGAATTCTGGTACTGCTATTGCTCTAAAAGTTATTTATGAATTGGTATATATTTTTGATTAGTAATATGGCATATTTCCAGCAATGATTAAACTAATATTTGACAATTCAGTGCTATTTAGAACATGAATGTCTTCTTAATGAAAAGGATAACATCTTTAGTAATAATAATATAATAATAAAAGGATAATATGATATAGATAATACCTTAAAGTATCTGGAGAAGTAGGTAAGAGATGAGCATACTAAACAGTTTAAGAGATAGCTTTAGCATAATCAAATTAAGTGTTTTAGTTCTAATTAGTATATCTAATGATATCATGAATATTTTCACCATCAGTTATAATACAGTGCTTATCATTGATAGTTACTCTAGAGGGATTAGTGAGTAATTAAAGAGAAGAATAAGCCTAACTCTAAGGGAAAAAGAATCTAGGGATACTTTACTAAGGCCAGAAACTATTGCTCATGTCTTAATGATGAGGTAAAATCAAAACTTAAACTTATTAGACTATTTCCATTAGAAACTTATCTATTTTTTTTGCTTTCACTTTAATGTCTTATGAGTCTAATTTTTAAACTAAATGAAGGTTGGTGTTCATGCAAATGTTGTGTATCTCTCTATTGTCTTAAAGATTCTATCCTATGCTTTGGAATAGATTACCTGCTATTATTATATCACTTAATTTCTCACTTAATATACGCATCAGACCTAATCGTTTACCTAATATTATGCTTTATAAGTTCAAAATTTCTTCTTCTTTTTCTATGTCCAATCCTGATAATATCATTATTATTGAACTACTTTCATTAATAAAATTTAATATATTAATTTCTTCTTCTTCTATTTCTTTTAGTCCTTCAACTTAGTGAATTATCTATTTTACAATGAATTCCTCATGAATAAATACTCCTCTTACACAAATTATTGATCCTTGTGTTATTTATTCTTTTTATTATTAATTATTAAATCTTAGTCTTACTTTTCCTGTTTCATCATCCAAATATATTATATCTGATTCTGAACAATAATTTTTATTTTTCTCTATTATTTTAATTTCACTATCAAATACTGATGGTTTTAATTTCATTTCCTTAAAAACACATCCAATTATTAATTAATCTTTTCCTTATTTTATGTGCAATATTTTTTCTACTTTCTCTTTTAATTCGTTGTTCAAGTTGTTCATCAATTATTATTATTATTATTGCAATCTTTTACAGTACAATTTGAAATATTAATTATTATAATCAATCTATTAACTATTAATTTTAAATCTTAATCAATCTTACTAAGAAATTAGTATTTATGAATTTTGATTTTTCTTTTCTTTATTTTATTATTTAAATTAATTATTTTTTAATCTTTTAAATAGTTCTTCTTTTTAAGGCTTTTAAGGATATTCTAAATCCATTTAAATATAAGCGCTTTTTATTAAATTACTTTATATTTTTAACAAAATAATAATTTATTTTTATTAAAATATAATATTTTTATATATATTTATTATTTAATAATTAAAATGAAGAATAATTTTATATTAATATTGATCTTATAATTAATTATATTGATCTTAACATACAGGAAAAAGCATAAAAATAATTTAAAAATACATCATTCTACTTAATTTAATCAATAAAATAAAAAAAAATAAAATAATATTTAAAGCAATAGCAATAATATTTAATAAAAGAAAAAATATGTTAAAATATTTAGAAATTTTGAATAAATGAATTTTTTATAAAAAAAATTAAGTAAAAATATAAATGATACTTTGTAGAATTTTGCTTAAAAATATATTTTTACTAAGTTTAATAGTAATAAATCTGAAATAGAATAAATTTATTAAAAATCTCATGATGAATATTTATAATTTTAGTAAGATTTACATAAATTATAAGATAAGTATATGAATAAAAGATTAAATTAACAAATTAAAAAAAATAGTAATCCAATAGATAATGAAGATTTAAATTAAGTTATTAATAAGAAAATAATATATGAAAAATTAAATTTTAGTTAGTTATTTGAGTAAAAAGATATTTAAAATTGCTAAAATCATTCAAATATTATAAATGGTACTCAAATTTATTTTAATAATACTAATAATACTACAAATAATACCTCTATAACCAATAATAATATATCAAACAATACAATTAATTATTCAAATAGTTCAAATACAAATTCTACAAATATATTTAATAATCAATCAATTAATAATAATGAAAATAAAAATATTACTTAGAATAATGTAAATAATAATACAAATATATCAAATAATTAATCAAATATTTAAAATAATATTAATTAAATTATTAATTAATCACATATCTAAAAAAATGATACATATCGTCTTAATAATTCTTTATATAATAATATTAATAATATATAAAATTAGAATTAATATTAAAATAACGAAATAGATGATGATAATAATTTTAATTTAAATAAATAATAAAAAAATAATTCTGATAATAAATATAACATAAGTATTTTTAATTAGGATAATCATAAAATTAATAATTAATCTTCTAATGAAAATATATCAGATGATAAAATAGCTAATTAATCAGCTAAATAAACTATTGATAATCATATTTTAAATTTAAAAGATAAATAAAATAATACTAACTCAATAAATGAAAAAAATTAAAATAATAACACTACAAATAATTATATAAAAATTAATAATCAATATAATAATTAGTAAATCAATTATTAATATAATTAAAAATCAAGAAATAATGAAGAATATAATGAAACGATGAATGAAAATATTGAATAAACAAAAACTGACGAAGTCAAATAAAATAATAAAACTACTTTAACAAATATAAACAATAAATTGACAAATAATTCAAACAATAACAATATTATAAATAATAAAAAAATAGACCAAGAAAATAATACAATTTAGATAAATATTGGTTAAATAATATTATAGAATTAAAACTAAACTAAAGATAAATAAATAGAAAACAATAAAAATAAAAATATTAGTAATAATAATATTATTTAACATACATAAAAATAAAATTAAGTAAATGAGATAAAGATTGAAGTTCATAAATAAAAAGCTAATTATTTCCCAGTATAATATCACACAGTTTAATATATAGAACAAAGAAATTAGCCAATGAGTTTCAATAGAAATATATTTGAAAGAAGAATAAATAGGAATAATATAATTTAACAAAAATCAGAATACCACATAATAGAACCTGAAAAATAAAAAATAATATTGAACTAAATTAATGATTATCACTTAAAAAATATGGAATAACCTGTAATAAAAAACAAAATATAAACTCCATTAATATCTAATGTATATTCTAGACCAATAAATCATATTATTTAAAAAAGTCATGCAAATTAAATTGTTAAATAAAGTCCTTTAAATTATATTGTTTAGTCAAATCCTTCAATAAGCAGTCTTTAAAAATAAATTCATGATGATTTATACGATCTTCATTCAATATAGCACAGTGAAAATATAGAGAAAAGTATTTCCAGATTAGAATAATCTGTGAAATATCAGAATAACTAAATGTAAATATCAAATTATGGTAGAGATTTCGAAAATTTGATGGATAAATTCAATTAAATTGAAAATAAAATAAAGAAACTTGATAGTAATAATAATAATAATAATAATAATAATAATAATAATAATAATAATAATAATAATAATAATAATAATAATAATAATGGTATGTAACAACTAGAGAAATACGATTCAGATTTACAGAGAATAGAGTAATAACTGAATAGATTCAAGAAGAAAATAAAATAAAGATGATAATATATTAATAATATTAATAATATTCATGAATAGAATGGTTGAGATTTATTAATATTGAATCTCTGGTATTAAGGATGTTATTAAATGAATTGAGGTTGAGTTTGAATGAGATTAGGAGTTTGATGAATAACAGGAGGAGGTTGATGAATAACAGGAGGAGGTTGATGAATAAGAGTTGTAGGTCTATTACTGACTTGTTCTCTTAACCTTTGGATTTCTTATGATTTCTCATTGTTGATTCGTATTTAATGTTGTAGTTAGAGTTCAGTGTTGTTCTTGTATTATTTTAATTCATCTTCAAGCTCAACTGTCTTACTTTAAAAGTAGTCTCGGTCCCTTAAGGCATTGTCACAGATTCCTCTCAATGCATGTAGTTCATTCAATCTATCTCTTAAGTCTATAATATTATATTTATCATAATTCATATTATATAACTTATATCATATTATAATATTTATATCTTATTACCTCTTAATTCATTATTTTAACTCTCAATAATTCCGTCCATTTTGATGATCTTTTTTTCATACTCCTCAGTAATGTGTTCCCTTTATTTTAATCTAATGTATTCGACCATTTATTGATCTAATTCATCAATTTTACTTCTTAATTCATCGATGATTTCATCTTTATGTTTAATTTTATCAGACTAAAGCTAAATTTCAGTATTGCTTTCCATCATAATTTCCTTTTCTAATATAAATTTTATAATTTTACGAGCTATTATCTTATCTTTTAATTAATCAATTTAAGGAGTCAATTCCAATAACTATTTTTTATATTTTTTTCCTTTCTTTTTAGCTTACTTTACAATGTTTGGCACTTCTTCATCTATATATAAAGTAAGTTTATTATTGATTTATTCACTTTTGAATATTTTTTATTGATAATCACTTATTTATATTTATAACTATTTTATCATTTACTCTAAATCTTCTATTTTATCTTTTAATTCTTCTATCACTTTATAAGAACTGTCATTAGTTTATTATTATTTAAGTCTCTCTATTTCTAATTTGAGATATTCATTTTATTTTTCAAGGTCCTTCGTTTTCTCATTATGAGCTTTAAGTTGCTTTATTTTTGCATGATGCTTATTTAACTTCACTTTGTAACTTTATAGTTTATCTTATAACATTTAATCCTGAACTTATTAACAATTGCATTAAGTTTTTTTATTTATTAATTAATTTTCTAATGATTCTAACTTTTTAATTTCTTATTTTAATTTTCTATTTTCTTAAATAATATTGCTGTTTTAATTGATAATAGGTTCATTTTTTAATTAGGGTTAAACCATTTTATTTTACAATTGAGTAGTTAGTTAATAAATTTTATTAGAGGATTCTTTGAGTCTTTGTTTATACCTCCTCTTTTTATCTCTTAGTCTTTTTATATAAAGTTCTTTGTCTTCACATCCACACTCTTTTGCTTCTAATATTTCAGGATAAACATGTTAATGTTATAATATTTGGTGATTATGATGTTAATGATGTTTATTATTATAATTATGAATATTATTTTGTTCCCTATTATTATATTAACTGTTAGTCTTAATATTTTCTTATTCGTTTAAGTTATCAACTGTTTTTAATTTATCTTTTTCTTATTGTTCTTTATTCATTTATTGATATTTGTAAATATTTGTTTTGTTCATATCATATAACTGCTTTTTAATATCATCGTTCATTTTTATATTCGATTCAAATTATATATATTATAAAATAAAATATCTGACTAATTAATTAATTATATGTAGGTAGATCTAAATAAATACAATATTATCAATTGGTTAAATACATTTAAAAAAATTACTTTAAAAACCAGAATCGTTAAAATGGATTCAAATTTAATTGATTTTATCAATTAGGATGGAATTTTAATTCATGATAAATATGAAATTAATGAAGTTAATAATAATTATAATATAAATGACATTAATATTGATGATAATAATAATAATAATAATAATAATAAAAAAAATGATAATGATTATATCGATAATTATAATAATGATTTAAGTGAATAAGATGAAGATGAAATAAAATATGAATTTAATTAAGACAGTGTAATATAATAGATAATAAATGAATTTGAAAATAGAGTTTTTATTAAGCTAAATTGGAAAGCTCCAAGAGTACTATAAAATATTTAATTAAGAATAATTCAAAAAGGACACTGATGGATGGGGAGTTATTGGAATGAAATGTACAAACATTAAGGACATCCTAATATCTTTAAAAGTAAGCTAAATCATTTCTGATATGGTAGATTAAATGTAATTATTAAATAATATCTAAATAGATTTATCTAAGAATAAAAACTTATAAATGATCAAACTATTGATTAAAGGGGAGGTCTATATTTGGTTATTAAGTATTTTATAATAAAAATATTCATATTTTTAATAGATATTATTTTATAAAAATTATATATACTTTTAATACTTTATCATAAATAAAATAAATATTTTAATTATATATTTAATTAAAATTTATTAAATATTTATTATTATATAATTAAAAGAAAACATTATGACCTTCATTTATCAAAAGAGTATAGATGTTTTGTAAAAAATAATAGATTAGTAGCTATTTGTTAAAGAGTTACTTAGCATTTTTATCCATTTATATAATAAGATAAATAATAAATTTAATAAGTTATAACAGAATTTTATTATACTTAAATTAATAATAAATTTAATGATTAAAACTATATTTTTGATATTTACCTTTAGAATTATCAAAAAATATATTTAATAGATTTCAATCCATTTAATGAAAATTTTACTAATTACTTGTTGTTTCAAAATTTTGATTTCGATTAAATATAAAATGATTAAATTGTTTTTAAATTTATTGAGAAAGAAGATTAAACTTAAAAAGAAGATTTTTCTACAAATAAAGTTCCTATAGTAAAAAAATAAATAAATTTAAGGAATTTTATGAAGGAATATCAGATGGAAATTTAGAATAATTTATTTAATCATATAAATAAAACAATATATAAAAATGAGTTTTATTTATATCATATAATTTTATCATTTAGTCTTCATTATAAAGGATAAATTCCTTTTTTTTATAACAATTATTTTTAGAATTCAAGAGTAGTTCTATTAGATTTATAATTAAAACCATTATCAGGAATAAACTTTTTAAAGTAACTTATCATCGAATAATGAAACAAGTCTTACTCATTTATAAAACAGTATCCTATTGAGGCCATTACTCTTATTTATAAATTATTAATATTTACATTATAAAAAGCAATACGTAATCATATTAAAACTATTTTATTTTCTTATTTATTATTTGATTTACATAAATTGAGTTCTATTAAATATTTAATTTATTTATTTAATAATATTTAATGTTTTTTTAGTTATTAATAATATTAATATATAAATTAAACTTAAAATTACAAGTGCCCTTGTTAATAAAAACATAGCAATAATTCTCTACTTATTTTTATTAATAAATTTGAAACTTACTAAGCCAGAAAAAACTAATATTATTAAAGTAAAAATTACATCCTGAAATAAAATAAAGGATTTAACTATCATTATTAAATAGTCTTCTTAACGTACATAATATTCCTTTAAGTAATACTGATTATAGAGACATGAGCAAAGAAAAGCTTAAATAATCTTTATTTAATAAAAAACTTATCAGACTCTTTAAACTATTTAAATCAAAATAAATTAATATTGATAAATAAAATTAAATCTATATACTTTTATTTTCTGATCTTTATTAAAAAAAATATTGCTCCAATGCCTAATCTTAATCCATATGCTGAACAAAACATTTTGATAAATTTAGATAAATGTCCGAATAAACAACCTTTATTGTGTTTACAATATATTGTTTTAGAGTTTAACATGAGTAAAATATTTTTGTTGTTGAAAAATAAAACTTTAAAAATAAAAAATAGTTTTTTATCTATTTCATCCCCATAAAATTTGCTTATAATCAATAAGTTGTCTTTCATTTATCAAATAAAGAGTTATATTAAAAATTTATTATATAAATAGATTGTTAATTTAATGTAAATTATTTTTAATAATAATATAAATATATTTCTTATCAAATAGAAGTAATTGTAGTGCTTATAAAAGTCTCTAAATCAGATGTGATTTGTTCTTAAATTCCATCATATTTATTCCACACTACTAATTATATTTAAGCATTTTACTAAGTAATTATAATTAAATTATCGCTTTAATCTTAAGCAATTGGCAAATAACCATACTTCCAGTAGGCAAATATCGAGCATTCTTATAAACTTGATTCTATTTATTCAATAGATAAAGTTATAAAATCATCATTTAATATTAAATTTCCGTTTATTTTAGACAGTAAAATAATTAATGATTCCAATTAAAAATGAGATACTTCACTTTAATCAAACTAATATTTACTATCCATCATAATTTAATCTCTCATCTATAATAATTTATTTTTCACTTCATTTTCATTAAATTTATTGATTGAATCATTATTTAGATTGTTATTATTTTTTTATCCCTCAATCAATTTATCAATATTTTTTATATATTAATCCATTTATGAAATAAATATTTTTATTATATTTATAATTTATTTGAATATATTAATTTATGATCCATAAATCTAAAGAATTAATTGAGAAATTTTCTTATATTTAATAGATATTTAATAATTAGCTTTTAGATAATTATTTAACAGAGATAATAAAATAAATTTGTTAATATGAAATTAAAATTAATTTGAATTTAATGATATATAAAAAATAAAAAGAAGAAAAAAAAAAGTTAAAATAAATATTAATTGAAATAAGTTAGTAATTATTATATAAATATAATAAAAATAGGATGGGCTAAGAATAAAAAATTTAACTAATGAAAATATTATTCTAACACATAAAAGACTGTAAAAATAACTGTTGTAACAATTTACTAAAAATAATATATGAAATTATTAATGAATTAGATAATATATAGGAAATAATTCAAGTCAATTTTTTGAAAAGAATATTAGAGATTAATATTATTAATATACTTAAAAATAACGAATGTAAATAAAGACTTGAGTTTTTGAGTGATTCTTTGTAAAGAAATAGTAATTTTAATGATAATCTTCAAAAATTATTGTCAAAATTAAAACAATTAACATACCCAAATTAAGCAAATATAAACTTTAATCTAAGGAAAAGCTTATGATAGTAGGAATAATAATAGTAATATTATCTTATTATAAAAATATTATTTTAATAAAATATAATAATTTAAATATTATATAATTTAGCTTAAAGTTTTATATTTTTAAATTTAAAAATCTAGGAATATTACAAATAAAAATAAAGTTCCTCTTCTTAATTTACCACCTATAGATTCACAAATATCAATTTCTAGATCAATTAGAAGAAATTAAATTAGTTCTTTTAATTAAAATGGATAATCATTTTAATCTAATAAAAATTAAAATACTCGTAAAAATATTTTTTAATATAATAGCTTCTTAAAGAATGAAAAATTTAGCTTAAAATTTAGGTCAATAATGTTTAATTGTAGATTTAAGTTCATTATTGATTAAAAAAATTTTATAAAATAAATAATAGCAATAATTAAAAAAAATCAACCAAAAAAATTTTAATTCTGAAAAAAATTAGTAAAAATACAAGAATATTAAACAACTTTTTAATTGTAATCTTATTCTCACAAAATCAGATAGATAATATAATACAGATATTGATTTTAATAAAAGTAATTAATAAGTTAAAAACTAATGCCTTAAATCAATTCTAATTATTTTAAATATATTTTATAAAATGCAATATTATTATTCTCTCTAAAAATAATTTGATTTAAATATCAATATTGATATTTCTAATGTTTTATTCATGTTTATTTCTTCTAATTTTTATTCTTAAATTAGAAAATAAGAAAAGTATGAATTTTTATTTGATAATTTATATTTTTAAAATCACTTTTTAAATTAAAAAATATATTTATTTTAAAATAAAATAATAAAAACTTGGAATTATTTAATACTAAAAATTTTAGATTTTCAGAAATAAAATAATGAATATTTTAATGAATAATATTTACTTAATTAATTTAAAAATCAATTTAAATTGTATGGTTATAATAGTAATTTTGATAAAAATGAATAAAATGATGTTCAATTTAAAAATTTAATTTAAATTAAAGGAATAGTTTAAGAAAACTATTATTTTTAAGACTAAAATATAAATAATTTAAAAGAAACACAAATAAAATATTTAATTATGTTATTCAGTATTTAATTTAATATAAATTCTTAGATAAAATTTAGGATAAATTAAAAAAGAAAATAAATTGGATTTTATAAAATAGTGATTTTACTGATAAATAATTTTATGAAATACTTAGTGAATAAATGGAGTTGATAGTAGATTTTTTACAATAATCATAATTTAATGGTATTATTCCAAATGTTTTAGATTTTCAAATTGATAATTTATTTTTAATTAAAAAATTAATATATGAGTCAGCATATTATCAATTAAACAAAAGTATAATAAATAATTAATTTAAGCAAATAAAAAATATTCAGATAATAATTAATTTGATCAGTATTAATCTTATAGATAATTTAATAATGTCAAATAAAAAGAAGAACAAGATTAATAAGAAGATATAAAAAAGTCTTCTAATAAAACGGTTAATAATATGTTATGAAGATTATTTAGATAAGAATCAAATAATGAAGAAAATTATTAATTTTTTTCATCAAGAACGAAAATAGATAAATCAAAATATTAAATAAAAAATATAGACGGAATTATATTTTAATATCCTTGCATTAAAATTGTATTAAAAAACAAAGATCTTATTCTTAATTACTTCCTTATTATAACTTAAATAGCAAGCAAAACTTAAGATTCTGATATTATTAATTTGATTTAAAATGTTTTTTTAGATTAATATATGTTTTAACTTTTAATTGTTAATACAAACTAATTAATAATATAATTTAATTCCTATTTAAATTAATCAAATATTAGTAATCATAGTTTATTTATACATATTATTAAGAATATAAAAATTATTATTAATATTTTAAAATTTGTTAAAAACTTTATTTAAATATTAGAAAATAATTGTAATAACTTAAAAGTTAGAAACAACAATAATTCAAATATTTATAATAAGTTAGAAAATATTGATTAATAAAAAAATAATAATTCAAAAAATATTCCTTAATTTTAATATATATAATTTATTATTAATTATTTGTTACAATTAGTAAGTCCTAATTCTGTTAACTTTATATAATTATTATAAAATTTTTCTAAAATAATAATTTCCTACCAACAATAATTATTATAAGATGAAATTAAGATGATTAATGTTTATGAAATATTTTGTTAGTTTATAATAAAGTTATTTAAATTAATTTCATAAAATAAAAGAATTTTTTAAGAATAATTTATATTTTTAATAGATCAGACTTATTTATTTTATATTAACTATGCTTTTATAAACTTTATTTCTTTATATAATTTAATATAACAAACTAATAAAAAAAATTTCTAATTTAAATTCTTAAGATATTATGTTTAAATATTACTCTTTATTTCTATAAATTGAAATGATGAAGTTGGAAATAAATTTTATCATTTTAAAATAATGAAATTTTTTATTAACTCATTTGATACTACTTAATTATATTAAATTAAATATATTATAATTTTATAAATATTATTGAATTTTTAATTCCTAAACTCAATTATTCAAATTTATATTTTTATAATATAATAAAATAAATTATAGTTATTAAATTTATGAAATTTTTTTTTACGGTCCTCTGAAGAGGTCGCTGTACAGCGCTACGGATTCTTTAGTTAGTCCATTTGGATTAAGGAGGGGAAACTGCACAAAACCCTCCATTTAACTTTGTCCGGCAGTCTTCTCACCCCGCCCAACTCGAACCCTATGCCCCACCTCTTGACTTTAGTGTTTAATTTTATTTATATATATATAAAGCTAAACCAATAAAGCCTCATTGAGGAGCTAAATTTATGAAATTTAAAAAAATAATTATTAATTTAAATATAGAAAATTTAATTTCAAACTATTTATTTTAAAAAAATATTCATAATAAAATATGAATTATTAAGTAATCCATAAAATACATATTTAAATTCTTATTTTTATAAATTTGTTTATATAATTTATATATGAATATAAGCAATATTAATTATTTTTACAGTTTTAGAATATTTATCAAAAATAAATTTTTTTTATAAAAATTTTTAATTTAAAAATAACCAATATGATTCTAAAAAAATATTTTTAATTATTTTAATAATTTTTATATTTTTATTAATAAAAATGATAAAATTAATAACTAATTATAAATAAATATATTTCAATTTAGGATCTCAAATATATTAGATTTTAGTCTCTCACATGAAACTTTGCTACTTAAATATTTAATCTACTCATCAACTTTTTAAACTTTTTGCTCTTAATTTTTTTATTCACATTAAATATTATGTTCATTATATTCTTATTTATGTCTTTGATTATTATTAAATTTAAATTGATTATTTTAATTTTAGTAATTTTTATAATTTTAAACTTCATAATTTTTATTTTAGAAATTATTTTATTGCTCATTATCTTTTTTATAATTATTCTAGTTATATTCCTTTCTATTATATTTATTGTTATTATATTTGTTTTAAATCCTATTTTCATTGGATTATTTTTCATTTGGATATTTCTTATTTGTTTAATTATAAGAATTTTTAAAAACTGCTTATTAGTTTCTTAAATTTATTAATAAATAAATACTGATTTTTATCAAATTTATAAAGTCTATTTTTTTCTTTGTCATAATATGAATATTACTAAAAATTATAATGATATTTGGTTACCTGTTTTTATTATTATTCTATTTATTATTGCTCTATTAAATAAGAATCAACTCCCTCAATTTATTCAGTTTAATGAGTTTAATTTTTTATTATTATTTCTTATTATTGAATAATATATTACTATTAATATTATTCTTTTTATTTTTATATTTATTCTTACTAATTTTAAGTCTCTTAATTAACATTATTGATTTATTAATTTATTAAATTATTGCATTCTTCTTAATTTGTATTTTAATATATAGGTTATTAATCATTTTTTATGTCAACTTATTTTTTTTATAAGATTTTATATGATTATTGCTTATTTTCTTCAATTTTATTTTTATTTTGTGAATATTAAATATTTTTTTATTCTTATTCATAGTTTTTTTATATATTGTCATATTTTTTAGACGTATTTTACTAAATATTTTTACTCAAATCATATTATTATTTAAAATTATTTTTACTATTTTTGTTATTAAAATAATTATTTATTTCAATTTTTTATTCTATTTAATAATTAATATTTTATTTTTGCTAATTATTTAATTATAATAAATTATTTTGATTTGAATTATTAATATTTTAATTTTTTATATTTTCATTTTATAAATTTTAATCTTATTATTATTAGTAATTACTAATATATTATTATTATTATATAGGTTAATTAATTGCTAAATTTTATAATTAAGATATTTATAATTTTTATTTTAATTCCTATTTTTTTATTAATTACTATTAGTTAATATTTTACTGTTATTAATTTTATGATTAATTTATTTAATTTTTATTTAATATTGTATCTTATTTCTATATATATTATGAGTTTGAATGTTTTTAATAAAATTATTAGTTTTGAGTATAAAATTTTGATTGATTTTATTATTAAAATTATGATTACTTATTTTTTAATTCAAATTATTCCTATTATTTTTAATAAAATTTCTATTATTAATTTGGTTATTATTATCTTTACTAAAATTATTATACTTGTTATTATTATAATTATTCTTATTATTATTATTTTTACTTCTATTATTATACTTATTATTATTATTCTTATTATGATAATTATTACTTTTATTACTATTATTCTTATTATTCATATTATTCTTATTATTAAAATTATTATTCTTATTATTATTATTATTATTTTTGCTGATATTATATTTATTTTTATTATTCTTATTAAAATTATACTTATATTTGTTACTATTATTCTTATTATTTTTATTATTATTATTATTATTATTATTATTATAATTATTATTATTATTATTATTATTATTATTATTATTATTATAATTATTATTATTATTATTATTATTATTATTATTATTATTATTATTATTATTATTATTATTATTATAATTATTATTTTTATTATACTTGTTGTTATTATTGTTCATATTGCTATTATTATTGATATTTTTAGACTTATTAATCAGATATAGTTTATTATTAATGTACTATTAAATTTTATTCTTAATTTAATGCTTATTAGTTTTATCTTATTGATTATTCCTATTCTTATTTTTCTTCTCTTCTTTTAAAAACACACTTGGGAGCTTGGTAATTATTTCTTTTATCTTTTTCTTCTTATTCTTCAATATTATTCTATATTGAATCTTTTAATTTAACTTATTAATCATTTAAAAACATTCCATATGAATTCATCAAGAAATTAATAACAAAAGGTTTTTTAATAAATTCTAATTCAACTTCCCTTAATTCTTAAAAATTTTTCCAATAGAAATTTTCAACATCGAATTCTTTACAAAAATCAATAATATCTGATTATTGAATATCTTATTATATATTATATAATATGATAAAGAATCTTTTACTGATTGATTTCTTGAATTTTTCAATTAAACCTTTTATTAAATTATTTTCCTGCATTCTATATTCATCTTTGTTTGAATAGTATTTTACTTCAAGATTTTAATTGTTTTATTTAAAACTGTTCTTATTATCTCTATTTTTTTAATAATGATGATATTATTGTTGTTGTTCATAATTTTAGCATTCTTCTACATTTTTTTTATGAATCTAGGTATTTTTTCTAGTCTGATAATTAATATCTGATTGATTAATGGAATTATAATGTTGTTAATTTTTCTGTGGACTGATTGAAGTTTACTTTTATTAATCATCCTATTATTAATTTCTTATTTGCACTTATTATGATTAATTATTTTGATTAGAATTTTTCTAATCTTCGTCTGAACTCTCACTGCCGATATCTCCCCAATCTTAATAAATTATTTATTAATTATAAGATTTAATTATTTTATTTACTTATTTTATTTTTAAATCCTTACATTTCTTTAAATTTTTAATTATATTATTATTATTTCTATTCAAATTATTTATGATACTACTAATAAAGTAATATTTAAATATATAATATATATTATAAATATTTAATGACAATAATAGAAACAAAAATTTTCAGAGTTCAATGTGTTTGTTATTAAGCGAAAATTTGTTAAAATTATTTTTAACATTTGGCTTGATCTATTTTAATGAGAGAACCATCTAAATCAAGAGTCATCAATTAAAAATCTTATTTAATTGGAATGATCGAATTATTAACATAATTAAATTTATTAACTTAATCTATAGAACACATTTCTTTATGAATTATTTGCTTTAAATTCAAAGTTTAGTCAGCCTAATAAGTGTCTATTAATTACCCTTAATAAACTGTTTCATATTCTTTTTATCTTATATCAGCAAAAAATTCATGATCTAAAGCTTTTTCAGCTGTTATTCTCTTTTCAGGATTAAAAACTAGCATTTTACCTATCAGATCTATCAATAATTCATTATCAGTTTTTAATTATGTTTTTAAGTTATTATGAATAAATTTAGGTAAGTTTTGTAAATATTTCTTGGCTAATAAAAATTTAAATTAAATTATAATTTAATAAAATGAATATTAAATAAATATGAAAAATAATAACCTCTTGGATTATTGACATATAATAGGTCTTCTTCAGATGGTATTCCTAGTAATTATATAATTAATTGCAGTTGATTTAAGTGAGATTTTCCTGGTAAAAATGGTTTTAAATTCACTAATTCTGATAAAATAACACCGGCTGACCAAATATCCATTGCTGATGTGTAATTGTTATACATTAATAGTACTTCAGGAGCTCAATACCTATCAATTTAAATAATATTAGTAAACTAAAAATAATATAATAATTATAATACTAATAAAAATAATAATAATTATAATAAAATAATTATAATTCTATTTATAATAATAAATATTTATAAAAATTAAAATAATAAAATATTTATATTTAATAATTATATTAAAATTAAAAATTTAATTAATTTTAAAATAATTATAATAATATAATAGTTATTAGAATATAGATAATAATAAAATAATAAAAAAATAAATATAATGACAAATTTTTTAACTTAAATATAAATTACCAACGAGTAGCAACATACTCAGTCATGTTTTGATTCTTCTGAATATTAGCAAGCCCAAAATCACAAATTTTTATATTACATTCAGAATCTATAAGACAATTACTAGGCTTGATGTCTCTATGAATAACCCCTGCAGAATGAATATACTAGAATAAATTGATATTATTAATAGTGATGATATATTAATAATAAAAATAATATTAATAATAATACTACTATCAACAAAATAATAATTATAATAATACTATTAATAAGAAAAGAATAATAGTAATAATAATAATAAAACTGATATTAATATAAAACTAATAATTAAAGAATAATAATAATAATTAAAGAATAATAATAAGAAGAATGATAATGATTTATGATAAAAAATACCTTTAAACCACATAGTATTTAATACATGAAGAACTGAATATGTTGAATAGTGATATTATTAGTGGTATTAGATTGAATAATACTCTGTAGATCTCCCTCCATAAACTCATAGACTAAATAAACATCCTTAAAGAATTGGATAGGAGAAGGGTTGAGAATATCAATCAATTTAATGATATTTTCATGTTATAACTATTTAAGAATGATGATTTCCCTTACCACATTCTGTAATTCCAGTTCATTTTCACTTCATTTGATAATCTTCTTAATTGCACATTCTTTATTTGATCGAATATCCAATGCCTTTACCACTAGTCCAAATCCACCCATCCCTTATGGCTTAATCAATTTATAATATGAGGGGACATCGAATCATTCTTGAAGCACGTACACACTGTTATAAAATAAATCATCATCAATCATTATTTTTATAATTTATATTTTTATTATTTATATTAATACATTTTATCTACTATATTTTTATTTATATTTTTATATTATTTTTGCGTTAATAATATATTTATTTGTATTTTACATTCTTTTTGCGTTAATAATATATTTATTTGTTTTTTATATTGTTTTTGCGTTAATAATAAATTTATTTATATTTTTATATTGTTTTTGCGTTAATAAAAAATTAATTTATTTTTTATATTATAAAAATAATTATTATTACTTAACATCCTATAAATTATTAATCATTTATCAATTATTAGCTTTTATTGTTTCGCTAGTTTAATTCTGTCAAAAGGCTTAAAGCTTGAAATCTTATTTATATCATATTAATTTCCAAAATAATATTGATTATCTAATACTTGGTCTTTGCTCAAACATATTTTAAATTTAATTGGATCTTGTATTTACTTAAGAATCTAAGAATCAATATTAATATCTGCTATATTTTCTAAATTTATAAAATTTTCTGATTTATATTTTATTTACTTTAAAAAATAATTATTTAGTTTATCTTCAAATTCCTGTTTTTATTAAATATTTTTATTTAATTTAGTTGAAATTTAATTTAATATCTCCTAATATTAAATTATTTTAAAATAACTTTTAAATTTCTCTTTATCAAAATCTTTAATTTTAAAAATAGATCTTAAAATCTATTATTATTTTTTTTAATCTTTCAAAATTTTTATTTTTATATTTTCCATTAACTTTTTATCCTCCAACATCTTTTCTTTCAATTCTTATTATAATTCTATATAATTATCATTAACTTCATTTTTTTATAATGATGATTAAATATTGTTCTATATAATATTATCCAAAATAGAATTGTCTAAGATTTCTTTTTATATTTATTAATGCATGATTTCTTATAAAGGAATGTATGAATAAAATTGATTAAATCTAGATTATAAATTGACTAACAATTTTAATTTATTCATTTATTTATCAATAATTTTAATTTAACTTGGATTTAAAGTTTTTTAACAATTGAAAATTTAAAAACTATCCAAAAATAAATTGATATTTTTGGATATATTATTTTAGCTTAAATTAAAATAAGATTTATTAACTGATTAATTGATAAACTAATTAAGATAATCAATTAAAAATAGCTTGATATTATCCTTATGTAATTGATCATTAAAGTAATTAAATAATTGTTCATAAAATAGTTTCAGTTTAAAATTCTAATTCTAAATTTATTTTAATAAATCTGGACTGGTCTTAATCTTAAATTAATCTTTCTTGATCTAAATCTGATCTTTTTTGAATCTGTACTACTATTAATTTAATAAAATATTTGAAGTTGCCATACAAGAATTAAACAACTAATGATCTTTAATTAAATTAATTATGGGTAATGCCTATTAATACTCTTGAAAAATACTCATTTAAATTTGCTATAAGTGATTTATAAATGCTAATTAATTCATAATTGCTGATACAAATATTAATTCGTTCCTCTCCAACATTATTGCAAAATCATATACCATTTTCTCAGAATCCATCTTCACTCCTTTTAAATGTAATAATTCTATCATTTTAGTTATGAACATTATTACTACTGCTTATGGTTTTTTCAGTAATAGATTTGAATCTTATCCATAATATCCTATTAGATATAATACTTTTTTCTCTATATTTTCTTGTATTTTTATTATATATTCTCAGATTTAATCTTTATTTTCCTTTATTTCTGAGTTACTCATAATTGCTTCGTTTATCTGGTTAATTGTTGGGAATGAACTAAATATGTAATTTGAGTTCTCTTCATTAAAGTTGAATGTGATAATCAAAGGAAGAAATAGTTTTTCTTCATATTCAATATAAGATCTCAAAGTAATATCGAATTAATTTTTGTTCAATTCATCTATTTAATAATAACCTGTAGAACCTATATTATATTTTTCATTTTAGTTTATATTATTGTCGTTAATATTCTGCTTCTCTATAATTTTCTCTAATTCTTAAATATTTTATTGTTTTATTAATGAAAATAACAAAAATATTATTAGTACTTATTTAATCATCAAAAATTATAAATTATCAAAAATTAATAAAATTATAACAAAAAAATTGTATTGAAATTTCAAATAATTTATTAATTTGATTGAAAGTCAGTTATATAATGTTTTTAATAGAATTAGAAAAGAATATAAATAATAATAAAATGTAAAAATAAAGATAGATAAAAAAGGATAAAAAAGAATATTGAAAATAAAAAAAAGAAATAAATAATAATAATGATGATAATAATAATAATGATGATAATAATAATAATAATAATAATAAATAATCAGATTTTATTTTTCTTGAGTGTTTTATCATTAAATGATGATTATTACTAAAATGATTTAAATTCCTACTTGAGAGAATAAATTTTCTGCCTATTAGTAGTATTGGTAGGCCTGACATCACAAATAGTGAGTAAAACCTTTTTAAGATACTCAGTAGGCTAATTAGTAAGAGTCTCAATTTCTTTGAAATTAATCTCGTCTCTTTCACTGAATAACTCAAACAGAGTAGCCTTTAAATCATCTTCTTCTAATCTGGTTCTCCTATCTTTCAATGAACTCCTTTTATTATCACAATTATAAAGATAGTTATGATCTTCATGTAAGTCTAACTGCAATCTCCCGTAACCTAGTTCCATTTCATTATTAGCTAGTATTCAAGTGCTCTTTCTTTAATCTTCTTATTCTTATTCTTCATAAATGTTTAATAATTATTCTTTGTTTCTTTTGTTTTCCAATTTCCCTATTTATTTGATACAACTTTGCACTTCGAAGTTCTTCTATTTGTTTTTTATTAATAATTGGTTGTTTTTCTCTTCCTGTTATACATTTCCTATAAGATTAAATTCATTATCTTCGATTTTTAAATCCAGCTCTATTTTTTGCACTATTTAGTTCTTGTTTTTATAAAGTTTTGTACTGCCACATTCATAATTTTTGAATTCTTTTTGAGTAATAGCTTTATAAAAATTTCTAGGGACTTTGAAGATAAAATACTTGTGCTAGTCTTGCATAAATAAGAATATAAATCAATATAAATTATATTTAAGCAATAAATATATTATATATATCATAATGGGAGGAGTTTAACGAAGGAAAGGGAAAACAAGCAAGAATAAAGGTCATAATAGGATGATGAAAAATAAACATTATTTAAAAGATTTGGACTTAATTCATGAAGATTTAAAGCCGGAGAATAAAAGTAAATTAGAAAACTAGAATATTGATGAAGATTTGCCGGGACTTGGACAATATTATTGTATTGACTGTGCCAAGTATTTTGTTAATTTATAGACTTTAAATGACCATCTCAAGACTAAGACTCATAAAAGGCAGTTGAAGAAGTTAAAGGAACCAATATATACTATTCAAGACTCTATCAATTATGCCAAATGATTATCATTTATATACATTATCATTTATATATATTATCAATTATTATATATATATATATATATTATCATTTGTATATATGTTGTCATTATTATATTTATATATTTATGATTATATTTTATTTTTATTTTTTGGATGGATTTATATAAGGATAGACAGAAATATCAAGATAAAATGAATATTGAGGGTGAGAAAGAAATCTTGAGGAGAAAAGCATAAATTCTAGATGAAACTATTAACTAGATTAAGGAAAATATAGTTATTCTTAAAGAACAGGATGGAATTTCAGAAAGAAAAGTAGACTTGAAGTATTAAAAAGATATCAAACTATTATAATAAGAGTTAGAATCAATCGAAAAAGAAAAGGAAAACATTAAATAATAGATAATAGAAGGTAAAGAGAGGAAAAAGGAATATGAAGAATAATTAATGATGATTAAAGAAGATAATAATAGTTAAAAAAGATAGATATAAGATTTAGTGGTTGATTTAGATGAAATTGTTTAAATAGTAGATAGTTATCAACATTAAAATTAAAACATTTTGGATCATTTCAATGAATTATAAAAAATAGAGAACTAATAAAGTTAAATGTAAGAGATAAAGCAAACTATTAAGGCTAATTAGAATGATGTTTAGATAATTATAAAAGAGAAAAAGTAGAAAGTATAAGAGTTGTTAAAAATAGAGCATAATTATTGATTGTAAATTTAATAAAATCAATTGAGAATAAATCACAGTCAAATAGAAAGAGAAGTAAAAGAAATAATAAAGTTAAGCAATAAACAAATGGAGTTAATTGATAAAAATCTAAATTATGAAATGTTTACTAGTCAATATGATATTCAAATCTAAATATATAAACAATTGTTAATTGATGTTCAGACCATAATAATATGTTATGAATAAGAAAAAACCAATTAGATAAATTTGTTAAATCATCAATTAAATTAAAATGTATTATTCTAATAGCAGTTAATGTTTGTTGACTAGAAAATCAATAAAAAAGATTAATGTCAAACTATTTTGAAAAATCTATTGGATTTAGATATCAATAGTTATTATTTTTTGATTCTTGAAAATATTGCTAAACAGTTTTAACTAGATTAGGAAAAAAAATAATTATTAAATAATATTTTGTAAGATACTATTCAATAGTTACAATCATTAGAGATAAACTATATATAGGTTTATTAAAGTATTTTGAAAACAAATTAAAATTTGGAAATTATTTTTTAGCAAATTAATATTTTCTAATCATCACTCACAGAATAATATAATTAGAATAATGATTTATAAAAGCAAATCGAATCTATCAATTAATAATTATCAGCTTTAGAACTATAATTATTGTAATCTAAATAATAACTATAAATTCAAATGTTTAATTGAATTGAAGATTATCAAGAAATCGTTTAAAGATATTAAAAGCATTTTAATGTCATTTATGGAAAAAAACTATCATTAAATTATACAAACAATTTGTAAAATCAGTTGTTTAATCAAATTTATGTTAACTTAAAGTAGGAATTTTAATAGAATAATTTTTATATGCAAAAAATAATTTATTATTAAGATCTTATATCTTAAAATGATTAAACTTATAAACACAATCAATCAAAATTTCTAGATATTTTTAAATAGTAAGAAGATATGAAGAACTAAATTCTATTATTAAAAAAAAAATTATCCGAAACAGAAGAACAAGAGGAGACTTTATTATTTTAAATTAATTCTCTTTAAGAATAAATAAAATAAGAAGTTTAGAAATAATCTAATTTTAAGGAAATTGAATGTTTGAAACTATAAATAGAAGATATTTAATAATAGTTTAAAGTTATTAACAATTAGTCTTTAATTTATTAAAATTAGAAAGCTCAAGAAAAAGTTAACCAAATTATAGGAATAGAAAAATAATAAAATTTAAATAATTAATAAATTCAAAATGATTAAAGTTAATGAAATTATATTTTGTAATATTTATTTTAAAGGTAACCAAACTAATAATAATAGGAATAGTAATAATGATAATAGAAATAATAATTAAATTAATAAATAAATGCCTAATTTGATGATCAAGAGTAATCTATTATAAAATAATAATTAAATAAGCATTTAAAATAAAAAAGTCTAAATGAAATAAATTAAAATAATTAAAAATAGTTGCTTTTAAAAATTAAAGATAAAAATAATAGCATATACAAATACAATAAAATATAAATCGAATAAAATTAAAGTAGTAATAAATTAATAGGTTTAAAATCGTGTTAATAGTTTTTTAAAAGATCAATTTAATCTAAATAATATAATTAAGAATCAAATTAAATTAAAATATAAGATTTTAAATATGAATATAATGATTGAGTAGAAAAAAATTATTAAAAAATGAATTTTATTTTTGCTACTTAAATATATAAACTCACAAATATAGAAAAATAAAATAACATTTAAAATATTCTAATAAAAAACATAGATCCAACTGTTTAAGGTTATGTTTTTAGATCTTTATTAATTAATAAAGATAAGATAATAATTAAAAAATAAAAAACTTAGGAAACTCTTATAATGATTAAAGATATCATAAGGATAGAAGAAAACTAGATTACTAAAAATCTAATTCAAATTTAAAATAATTTACCAAAATTAACAAATTATTTAATAAAGTTAAATATTGATAATTCAACTCAAATTCAGTTTATTTAAAGGATTAAACATTAGTAATTGATTCATTATTAATTAAAATTAGTAATAAGAAACTAAAATAGCATATTTATACTCATTTAGGGGGCTGAAAATTTAATTTAATTTACATAGCTTATAAACGAAGCAATAAAAAATAATTAAAATGCAGATTAATATTAATGATTTATATAAATAAATAAATATTGCAATAAATTAAAAGATAAAATATTATAGATTATATGTAATATAAAATCAGGAGACATTACTTCTAAGAATATTAGAAATAGAATTCTAATTAAGATTAAAAAAAGAATAATAGTTAACAAAATAAGACATAAAAATATCAACTAAAAAGGTAATAATGATTGCAGACCAAGGAGCATCGAAGCTGAACGGCATTTAATTAAACATCAAAAATTAAAGAGTCAAAGTAGTGGCTACTAATACTCCAATAAAAACTCCTATAAAATAACTACTAAATAGAACTGTTAAATTTTCAATAAGAAACATGTCTTAAATTTATGTTTTAGTTATACCAAGTGCTCGCAAAACTCCTAGAAATTAATAATAAAAATATGGTTACCGATTTCCTGAATATTATTTTTGATTTTTTAAGAAGTGGAAATGATAAGCAAAAAGCAGCCAATAGAGAAAGCAATTGAAGAGATAAGAAATAAGAAAATATTAATTAAGTATAAACCTATCTTAGTATCATCTAAAGAATTCTGAATATCAATCATCATGAATTTTTATTGAGAGTCAAATAGGTTAGCTATTTATTTCATGAGTTGTTGTCTTTCCGAATACCCAACATCAGATTTAAGTTTGATCAGCAGTTTTTCTTTTGGAATAAAATCAAGACTATTTTTATAAATAGTTTTCATCTTATTTTTGATGATAATTTGATCAGAATCAGAATGAAGAGATAGAATATAATCTCTGATTTACTAATACTAATGATTGGAGGTGAGTAGTCTGAGAGAGGAAAGGACTGTTGGAAACCTTATTATGATAATAAAAGTATGATGATAATATAGATAATTATATAAGATAATTAATAAGAAATAAATGTAATTACCTGGAATATGTTTTAAAACCAGGGAGTCTGGAACATATATGTATGATTTAGGTATTGAATAGAACATTATTATATTTAAGCCTAATAGTATTACCAACCATAATCCCCATAGGTTTCCTGACTCCTTCAGGCACAACGACCTTAACAGTGAACTGACTCACCATACTATGTTTATGCAATTATTATGAATTGCTAATTATCACTTTAGGATCATATGTATTGTTGGAAGGCGGAATCTAATCAAATAAAGGTTCAAGTCCATCAGGTTTCAATCTAGATTATGAAGAGTATTTGTAATTCTAAAGATACTCAGTTGGCATGTATAGTTCTATGTCGTTAATGCTCTTCAAATACTCAGGGTCTAACCCATGGATACTTGTTGAATATTCATTTATATTTGCTAAATTGCTTACTTTTGTTATAGTGTCCATTCCTATTAATTGGTCAAGAGGAATACTCACAAAACTTATGCTTTCTATTATTTTGCTTTCATTTAACATTTTCCTCATTTCTATTTCATTTAAACCTATTTAATAGTTATCATTCTCTATTGTTTTCAATATCACATCTTTGTAGTTTTGACTTTCTGTTAATTCTAGAGTAATGTCTCCTCCCAAATTATACTTCACACTATCATTGATTGTCTTTATCTAAAGTTTAAAGCCAGTTCCACTAAATAAAAGAAATGCCATTGTTATAGTAAATAATAATGCTACTTATTAATTTTATTTTCGGTGTCCTTTCATATTTTTTTCTATTACAACTTTAATAAACTTTCTCTTCTCTTTTCTGATTAGATTTACTATTTTTATGATTATGAACAATATTGGTTTCTCTAAATATGGTTAGAACATGTTGAAAAACAATATGAAACCAATGATCATAATGATCATAATGAAGTTCATGATCTAAACAAATAATTTGATATCTTGATAAATGAAGGCAGAAGGAGCAATAAGATAACTAATAAAACCAATAAAAATTAAAGAGAAAGCTAATAGAGATTGAGGTAGACTTAGTCCAAGAGAAGATAATTTATGAATGTAAATATTGAATTGTGAAATGGATCTTTGATAGATATTGAGAGAGTGTGAAATATTAAAGATGAATGCATTTCTAATAGGAAGTATATTGGAGATAAGAGGGAGAATAGTGGCTATTAGAGTGGAGAGAATGAGGGAGGAAGAGGGGAAGGAGTAAGAGTCGGACTCAAGAGAATAATTGAGGATGAGTGAGATTAGCACAGTGTTAAGAAGGTAAGAACTGAGCAGACCCAGAAGTAGGGCTGGTAATGAGAAAAATAGACTTTGTATTATTATTAATAAAGTTAAACTTTATATTTCTAAACCTAATGCTCGTAACATCCCCATTTCTTGTTTTTTTTCTTCCATGTTTTAGATCAGCAGTGAGTAAATCAAAACCATCCCTATTAGCAGTAGCACTATTAATGCACTCATGAATATTGCGTCTAAAAAGTATTGTAAAATTTGGATTTTACTAAATACTTCTTATAATATTACTTTCATTTATTATTCACTATCTTTCTATTTATTTTATTCAAACCAGTTTGAAAAATCTATTAGTTTCTGCTTACTTTACTTTCCATATATTTTAAGTCTACTTTTTAGCACTATATTCTAAGTCATTGAATATTAATTAAAATTCATACTTTCTATTTATGCTCTTATTTCTTATAATAATAATTCTCTTATTAATATATTTTAAATCTATTCATCTATCAATTCTTATATTCTCTTTTCTAATTTTTCTTTAATAATTGTTATAAAATATTATTCTTCTAGCATTATCACGTTTCCCAAACCTTTACTCCATTTTCCTTCAGGTTAATCTGTACTTTATACTATTTAAACATCAAAAAATATATCGTTAAATTAATTCAATGTTTTAATTAAATAGTCATGTATTTATATTTTAGTCAAATTAAAGAATGAATATTTTAGGTTTTAATTATAAATAAAATCAACTAGTTATTATAATTATTATGACTTTAAAATATTTAGATCTAATAAAGAAGAAAATAAAGATAATTAAAGTATTAATTGATTATCTTTGATTTATAATCCCTCTTAAATACTTTTACTGACAATGACTTAATTAAGTTAAAGAGGCATCTTATTTATTTTTTTTCCTATTCCAATACTTATTTCTTTGGAGCTATTAATGAGAACCAAATTTGATCTCATTGATTCATTTAATAAAGGATTAATAAGTATTACTGGTAAAAATTATCTAAGAGTACAACCTTCAACATATTCATTTTTAACTTCACATATTTAATTATAATCATCATTTTTAAGCAATGGTATAGTTATTAAGTTATTATTGTTTTAATATTTATTTATTAAACTAGGAGTTAATATTACATCGATATCTCCAGCTGAGTTTTCAGATAATTTTAAAAATATTAAGTTGCTTTAATTTATAATATTATTGAGCAAAGATAAAAAAGTAACCATTAAAAATATTGTTAAAATTCCTATTTTAAAATTTTATGGTTTTCTTTTAATATCTTTTACAGCATAATTTAATAATAATTTTAACTTTGATAAGATATTTTTTTTTGTTTTTGTGTTTTTTTTATTTTATTTTATAATAAATTATTAAGATAATTATTGTGGACTTTCTATATTCTATAGTTAAATATTTTCTTCAGAATAAGTTTATTCTAAATTAGCATATTTTTAGTACATTAATATTTTTTGTAAATATAATATTTTAAATTAATTATATAAAACATTTAAAAATATATATGTCTTAATATAGTAAAGATATAAATTAATAATTTTCTCTTGCAAATTTAAAAGAAATCAAAAATATAAATCAAACTGATTAATATAAAGATTCAAATAATTTTTATTCTTAATTTAAACCTATTAAGTCAAATAAAAAATTAGAATCCTTGATAAATTAATCAGATTAAATAAACAAAAAAAATAGTTTTAATTCACTTTAAAATATTTAATTTTCCTTTAATTATTTAGATTAAAAATAATAAATAAGTGATAAATATATGAAGTTTAGGAAAAAAGAATACAAAAAAAAATTACAAAAAGATTTAATTTTTGATATAGATGAATAATACCAAGATACATAATATTAAAATATTAATTAAAGATAATTAATTTTATTAAATAATAAATGAATAAATGATTAATAACATTATTAAATAGAATAATTTAAAAATAATTCTTTAAATTTTAATATTTAATATAATAAAAAGGAAGAATTATAATAAATAGTAAATTTATACTAAAAAATAAATTCAAATAATAAAATTAAAAATCCAAGATATTTTGATAAGCATAAATATTATATTTAAACTGATTAAAATTATATAGAATAAAAATAAAACACTAATATGAATTAATAATTATAATCGTAATAAAAATAAATACAATAATAAAAATAATAAAATTGATAAAATTACTAAAGAATTAAAAATATTTTGAATTATAAAAAATATATTAATTATGACCCAATATTAAATATATATGATGAGATAAAGAAAAAAAATATTAATATTAGTTGAAAAAATATTAATCTACCATCACTTAATAGCTCAAATAATAATTAAGATAATTCAAAAAAATAAAATTTTACTGATTAATTATAAAATTAAAATATAAAATAAATTTTAGAAAAAAACTAAAAATAATCTAAATAAATTTATTAATTAAAATAACTTGTTTAATAATTCAAAAAAACAAATCATTTAATATAAACTAAAAATGAAATAAATATGACTAAATAAAATTTGAATTTATAATAATAAAAGATTTAATTATTTTAGTAACAATAATAAACTTAAAATTCTAAAAAATATCAATTGTCTCCAACATTAAAAAAAAATAAATAGGCATTAAAATATTAATTTATGCAAAAATAAAATTTATAAAAAGGATAATTAAATTTGATAATTTAGAATAAGACCAATTTATATTAAATAAATTAATCAATTTTTAAAAATTAATATAATTAACTAAATTCTTATAATTAAAATAGTAATAAAAATAAAATTTAAACAAAAATAATTAACAATTAAAAATAATAAGAATTAAAAACATTTTAAAATTAAAATAAATTAATAAAATATTAAAATCAAACTTTATTACAAATTTTTTAATAGTAGCAATAAGATAATAATTAAAAAAAATAGGAAAAATAATTTACTAACTAAAATAGCCTATAGTTGTAAATATTAAATTAATAGCTGTAATAATAAAATGAAGAATTATTTTAAATAAAAAAAAAATTACACTAGAAAAATGGATCAGAAGAAAAAATCTCTTAAAAAACAATTTCTTTAATAGAAAGTTTATATTAATAAAAATAAAATAACTAATAATCTTAAAAAAATTAAAAAAAAAATTAAATAGATTTAATTGAAAAATAATATTAGATAAGATAATAATAAATAAATAAAAAATAGAAAAAAAGAATAATGACAAAAATAGTTTCTAAATAAAAAAGCAATAATGATTTTTGCTCTTTTGTTAGTAATGAGTATTCAAACGATGATGATTCTGATTTAAATAATTTTTTAGATAAAAAAGATCATTCAAATTTAGAAAGTTTAAGTAAATCATAAATAAATATCAATATAGAAGATCAATTTTTAAACAATTTAAGTAAACAAAAATAAGAAATAAATTAATAATTAATAAAACCTTTGAAAATTACTGAAATTAATAAGCTATTAAATTCTTAATAATATATTAGTAAATGAAAATATTTTTATTTTTTTTTTATTAAAAATTTTTGAAATTTATATAATCAGTTATTTATATAATGAAAATAAATATTTGAACTAAATTTAATAAATCACTGTTTAATACCTTATGACCAAAATTGTTCTTCTTTCTTTCCATCAGCAAATGTGTATATTCCTTAACCATTTCTCTTATCA
>Ga0315908_10000530_pt1 | contig 30248 bp, 25 predicted proteins | sample LakEriMetagenome_12_FD_203520 | JGI IMG/M metagenome (GOLD analysis project Ga0315908, IMG submission 203520) | Freshwater fungal communities from buoy surface, Lake Erie, Ohio, United States - Buoy 4 MA124 | ecosystem: Environmental > Aquatic > Freshwater > Lake > Lake biofilm | place: USA...
TTTGCATACCTACTTCGATAGCAATGGTTCTACAATCTTTTTCTCCCAGTTTAAATACACGTCCAAACCAATAACCAAAAAGGTAGCCCGAAGTGTTGTGTATAAACGATACTAAAATTAATAAAGGCCCAATGGTTAGTAAGCTTTTACTTCCAGCCGCTGTAATAACAATAATAATAGTGGCAATACCAAACATAGAGAGAGAAGGCATGAGCTTGTCTAGCCAAGTTGTTTTTCCTTTGATGTATTTATTAAATAAAAGCCCTAAAACAATGGGAACAATCACAATTTGCAAAATATGTACAAACATGTCACTGGCTTTAATTTCTATGAATTGTCCGCCAAGTACTTTCATTAAAAAAGGCGTTAAAAAAGTGGCTAAAATGGTGCTTACACTTGTGAGGGTTACAGAAAGTGCAAGATTTGCCTTAGCTAAATAAGACATAACATTAGAAGCTAAACCACATGGCATTGAACCAATTAGTACAATACCAGCAGCAATTTCTGGCTCAAAATTAAATAAGGTAGCAAGCGCAAAACCCATTAATGGCATAAATGTGAAATGACCAACGAGTCCAATAAATACTGCTTTTGGTTGTTCGGCAACGCGTTTAAAATCTTGTAAGCCTATTTCGGTACCCATACCAAACATAATAATTTGAATGAGTGGCGTAATGAGTCCTTTTAATTTAAACCCACCTATTTCTATAAAATATTGAGGATAGTTTAGGGTAATACAAACGCATGCTAAAATTACCATGGTAAAACTGAGGCCTTGATAGGTTTTGGTACGTTTTACGCCGATGCTTAATGATAAAAAACCAAGTGATATACATAAACCTAAGAAGCTTGTTTGCTGCAGGGCATATAAAATACCAGTGAGTACAAACAAGGCTAAAGAAATATAAAAGTATGCTTTGTAGTTTTTCATCTGTTCATTTTTTAGTGCGTTCTACCAAGTTCTTTTTTCTAAAAATTTTTCGAGTCCCTCTTTTGTAATTTTTGGTTCATTGGGATGTGCTGCTATCCAGTTTAAAAAAGTAGTTTTTAAAGTTTCATTCCACTGGCTATCTATTTGTCCAGCAGTAAAAGTACCCGCCTTTAAAACATCTTTTGAAAACCGATCTCTAACAGCAATAAATTCGGCGGTAGCTACCACTTTTTCTGCCATGTGCGCAGGAATAAATAAAACGCCTTCTCTTTCTGAGAGTACGAGGTCGCCAGGCATTACAACGGCAGCACCTATTCTAATAGGACTATTAAGTCCAATGAGTACCACTTCTTCTAAAAAGGAAGGATGAAAATCCCTGACATATGCATTGAAGCCTTTGATTTGCGCGAGCCCCGATAAATCTCTTGCGGCACCATCAAAAATAACGCCATTGCCTGTTTTATTAAAAATAGACGCACCTAAATTGTCGCCAATGAGTGTGCCTTGTGCAATTTTTCCAAATGCTTCGGCAACGTATACGTCTCCTTTTTGAAGTACTTGAATGGGCCATGCGTTGGTATTACCAGTTTTGCCTTCATTTTTTCCACGCTCTTTAATGAGTGCTTCTATATCGGGTCTAGTAGGGCTATAACGCGCGGTAACAACCCTGCCTACAACAGGAACATTGTCATGCACCATTTTCCAATTGCCTTCAAATTGATTTTTATAACCCTCGTTATAGAGTACTTGCCATGCTTCTTCGATACCAATTTTTTTGGCTCTTTCTATAATGGCATCAGGTATTTTAGGTCTACCATCTTCAAATCTTTCACCCTTCCACTCTGATGTTAGGTAAATAAGTTCCGAAGCAGGAAACTGTTGCGCATTAGATATATAAAAGCAAGCAATAAGTAAAAGTAAGAGACCCGATTTTTTCATACAATTTATTTTACAGCACTTTCTAAAACTTCTTTTAGTCTTTTAGCAACAATTACATCTTCACCTTCTTGAAGTGACCATGCAGTCATGCCAATATTATCTTTTCCACCCACCGATTCGATAGATGGTGATCCATTACGAAGGTCTAAACGAAGTTGCTCGCCAGTTTTACCAATTTTACTGTAATCGAAACTCATATTTAAAGTAGGGGTAACATTGCCAAGCACTGGGGTAGAAATTTTTGTGGTAACACCAGGAACCGAATCGGCAGCTGCTTGTATTTTTTTAATTCTTTCTAAAAAAATAAGCGCTTCTGCATCATGGTCAATTTTTACAAATTCTTCTACGGCAACCATCATACCTAAAATTTCTTCTTTGTTTACTTTCATACCTCTACCAATGGTTTCACCACGTGGAGGCATGGATAATCTGGCTGCTTTAATAAGGTCTTTTTTACCCATCAGTAAACCCGCACTTTGTGGGCCACGGAGGGCCTTACCACCAGAAATAGCAACAAAATCAAAACCCATTTCATTGAAACGCCATAAATTACTTACAGGCGGAACGTCTGCTGCAATATCGATAGTTGTAGGGATGCCATATTTTTTTCCAATAGCTACCCACTCTTCGTGCTGAATTTGTCCTTTATCCGATTGCACGTGCAAAAAGTGCATGGCTGCCGTATTTGGATTGATGGCTTTAATTAATTCGTCGAGTGTTTCTACCATTACAATTTTAACACCCGTATTGGTTAATGCTTGGTTGTATCCAATGGCGTGTGATTTTTGACAAATCACTTCTGTTTTCATGCCCGTGCCTTCGAGTTTTGGAAGTTGTTTTACTTTAACAGGATCCATACCTGTTAATATGCCGGCCATACCAAGTGTGAGTGCAGCAAATGCACCACTTGTTACAACAACCGCTTCGGACCTTGTGATTTGTGCAAGTCTTTCTCCTACTTTATCTTGTAAGTCGTCAAGCATGCAAAATTTATGCGAGGCTTGTCTGATAGCTTCTACAGTTGCAGGGCGCATGAGTGTTGCAGTCATAGCTGTATAAGTACCAGCTGCATTAATAAATGTGCGCACACCTAGTTCACTAAACAAGTCACGCTTTTTAGCAACTTCGAGTGGCGTAGATTTTGGTGCGGCATTAGCAAGTCCACTAGCAATTGCACCACCAGCAAGCGGTGAAATTGAAATATATTTGATGAGGTCTCTGCGTTTCATAGTTTTTTGTTTTAATTAGTTTGCAATTGCAATACAATCCATTTCTACAAGTGAATTACCCGGTACGCCACCATAGGTAGCTACTGTTGTTCTTACAGGTGGGTTGGCGCCAAAGCGGCCTTTGTATACTTCGTTCATTTGTTTGTAATCATTTAAATCGGCGAGGTATACATTTACTTTTAAAACTTTTTCCATAGAGGATCCAGCTTTAATGAGTTCTTTTTCCAATTCTTTTAATACATGATCGGTGTGGGCTTTGATATCTCCTTCAAAGTGCGCACCTTTCCCGGCTACAAAAACCATTCCTCCAAATTTTGTAGAACCTGAAAAAAGTGGAACGTCCTGATCGTACTGTACATTAAATACTTCTTTTTGTGGAGCTGCATCACTGTTATTGCTAGCAGCGTTTGCAGCTATTGTTGTGCCTGTAACACCCAGTAGGCCTGCAAACATTTTTCTGAAAATGGAGCGGCGGTTGTTTGTTTTCATAGCGGTTTATTTTATTTTAAAAATTTATTTTACTTTTTATTTGAGTTCAACGATCATTTCTATTTCTACCGAAATATTATTTGGTAATGCTGCCACACCAAGGGCAGATCTTGCATGCTTTCCTCTTTCTCCAAAAATTTCTACCATTAAATTTGAAAATCCATTCATCACTTGTGGTTGCTGCGTAAAATTGGGCTCCGAGTTTACAAGGCCTAATACTTTTACAATGCGTTTTACTTTATTTAAATCACCGATATAGGCTTTTAAAGTAGAGATCATTGAAATGCCCGTTAGTCTTGCCGCTAGTTGGCCTTCTTCGATGGTTACATCTTTACCAAGGTGACCAAACATTTGACCGCCGCCTGGTTTATCTGGTCCATGACCCGATAAATATACCAGGTTACCTACCTGTACTTGTTTTACATAATTGGCAATAGGAGGTACCACAGGAATTAATTGAATGTTTAATTGTTTGATGCGCTCTTCGGGATTTACCTCCATGGGGTCGTTGCTAAATACCAAACAAACCGGACCACTTACAGCCATGTCCTGATTGGTGTTGGTTAGTTTTCCGGTGATGTCATCAAAAGAAAATATTTGAACCTTGTCTTCGGTTTGACTCGCTACAAAAACAAAATTTCCATTAGGCGAAAAACTAAAATTTCGGGGCCTTTGCGCTACTGGCTGATGGTACATTTTGGTAAGCTTGCCATCGGTTTCAATTTTAAATACTGTTAACTGCTCGCTCGTAACGCGGTTGGTGGTAATAAGCCATTTACCACTAGGTGAAATATGGATATCGCCACTTCCTTTTGTAGCAGTTGTTTTTGCAGTATCGGCTGTAATGGTTTGTATTTTTTCCAGCGTATTAGCACGTAAAGAAAACACATCAACAGTACCCGATAATTCATTGATTAAATAACCGTGCGTACCACTATTATTAAAAACAAAATGCCTTGGGCCGTTGCCGGGTGTGATGGATACAGTGGTGTACTTTTCATCGAGTAAACCATCTGCATAAATTTTATGCATGTAAATTTTATCGGCACCTAAATCTGTTACCAATAACTGGGTATGATCAGGTGTTAACACAACATTGTGTGCATGCGAAGCTTCTTGTCTTGCTTTATGAATGCTAGATCCACTATAATTTATTTCTTGTGCAATTGGAAGTAATGCTCCATTATCTAAAGTTTTAAATACACTAACACTACCAGAGGTATAATTAGCCGTATACACGGTTTTACTTTCGGGCCTAGATACAATAAAGCAAGGGGCTGCACCTTTTATAGGCTCTTGATTGAGTTTTTGAAATTGATTGCTTGCATCTAATTGATACGCACTTACAAAAGATGCGTCTTTGCCGCCTTCCGTTACTGCATACATTGATTTTCCATTATTTGCTAATGTCAAATAAGAAGCATTGGCATTTTCTTTTGTATACAACAACTTAGGCTTTCCGGTAACTGCATTAACGGCATATACTTCAATACCAGGGTTTCCTTTTTTAGTATAGGAGCCCACAATGAGTTGGTGCTGGGCAGTATCTGGCGCAAAAAAATGTAGGATATTACTAACAAGTAGTGTAGCAATCATGTTCATAGCAGTCGGTTATAATTTGAATGAGAAATTAATCAAATAATGTCAAAAAAGGATTTCTATTCACCTATAATTTATGCACTTTCCTCGTTTTTTTATAAATTACATACAATCCTCAATTAAACTTTCAATGTATGAATAAGAACCTACTCATTATTACCTTGTTTGTGACCCTATCGCTTCAGTTGAAAGCTCAGGCCCCTGCTAGTTTTGATGTACTTGTTAAGGGCGGCCATGTTATTGATCCTAAAAATGGCATTGATGCTATAATGGACATTGCCATTAAGGCTGGTAAGATTTTTAAAGTTGGTAAAAACTTACCTGCATCTGAGGCCAAGCAAGTAGTGGATGCTACCGGATTAAAAGTAGTACCTGGTATTATAGATATGCATGCGCACGTTTTTGCTGGCACGCAGCCAGATCATTATTTAAGTGATGGGTTAAGTGCGCTGATGCCGGATGGTTATACATTTAGAGTAGGTGTTACTACGGTGGTAGATTGTGGTGGTGCAGGCTGGAGAAATTTTGCAACGTTTAAAAAAAATGTGATTGATATTTCTCAAACAAGGGTGTTGTCTTTTTTAAATATTGTGGGAGAAGGTATGCGCGGCGGCAATTACGAACAGGACATTGCAGATATGAATCCAAAACTTGCAGCAAATACCGCTAAGCAATACAAAGATTATGTAGTTGGTTTTAAGTTGGCGCATTTTAACGGTGCCGATTGGACACCTACAACACGTGCGGTAGAAGCAGGTAAAATCGCTGAACTACCTGTTATCATTGATTTTGGCGGCTCTCAACCTAATTTATCAATTCAAGAATTATTTTTCAAACACCTTCGTCCAGGTGATATTTATACCCATACCTATGCTGCATTAAATGGCGCTAGAGAAGAAATTGTTGACGCTAATAATACCTTAAAACCTTTTGTATTGGAAGCACAAAAAAGAGGTATCATTTTTGATGTTGGTTATGGTGGTGCGAGTTTTAATTACACACAAGCGATACCTGCAATAAAAGCAGGATTGTTTCCTAACACCATAAGTACCGATTTGCATACCGGTAGCATGAACAGTTCAATGAAAGATCAACTCAGTGTAATGTCTAAATTTATGAATTTAGGCATGCCTCTTTTTGAAGTGATTAAAGCAAGTACATGGAAGCCCGCACAGGTTATTAATAGAACCAACCTTGGTCATTTAACAGAAGGCGCAGAAGCCGATATCGCTATATTAAACATCAAAAAAGGAAACTTTGGTTTCTACGATAAAACAGGATACAAAGTAAATGGCACCGAAAAATTTGAATGCGAACTCACTATCAAAGGTGGTAAAGTGGTGTACGATTTAAATGGTTTGGCAAATCCTATTTACGTAAAGTAGCCGCTGCATTTAATTTGGCTTCGGCCTCTTTTTGCAATTGCATTTCTTTTCGTTTTAAGAGCCTAAGTCTTTGGCGTACAATGGTTACAGAGGTTTTAGAGATCGAGTCTGATTTGTTCCCAAAGTTTTGCCTGATATAGGTAAGTATACTTGCAATGTCTCTATCCGGAAGTTGCGAAAACTTAGGCATCGCTCCATGAAATGGTTGCCCGTTAATTTTTATAGGTCCTTCAAGTCCTTTTAATAATACGCCAATAAGGGTATCCTTATTACCATTTACCCAATCGGTTTTTGCAATGGAAGGAAATCTAATCCCATCGCCTTGTCCATTTTTTTGATGACAAACACGGCAGTTTATTTGGTAAAGTTTTTCGCCACCTAATACCACTTTATCTTTTTCTAAATTATCATTTACGATGTCCGGATTTTTTACATAGGTTCTGTTTTCTCTAGCTTTCATTGGCGCTAGATTTTTTTCAGAAAAACTTTCTTTATTTCCTTTGTATTGAATTTTCCAAATTTTTCCTTTTTTAGAATCGGAAACATACAGTGAACCGTCGGGTCCTTGTGCAAGTCCCATTGGGCGGTGCTTACTATCACTGGTATTTACAAGTGTATCTTTTCCAGTGAAACCATCGGCAAATACTTCCCATTTTTGAGGCTTGCCATTTACAAATGGAACAAACGCTACAATATAACCTGCCTGCGGATATGGGGCACGTATGGTAGAACCGTGAAAGGCAATAAAAGCCCCATTTTTATAGCGCGCAGGAAACTGATCGCCAGTATAAAAAAGTAAATCGTTGGGTGCGTAATGACCCGGAAAACCTACAATGGGTGTTTCAATATTTTTATCTGTGTTTTCGAGTATGCCATCGCCACCATACTCAGGGTTCACCATTACCTTACCCTTCATTTGATCAAAATAATAATAAGGCCAACCTGCATTGGCACCCGGCTTTAATTTATAAAACGCTTCTGATGGTAAAACAGCGCTCTGCCATTCGTTGTAAAATTGTGGCCAGCTACTAGAAAGTCCATCTCTGCCGTGCCCTACACAATACAAGGTATTATCCTGTGTATTCCATGTCATGGCAACTAGGCTTCGTAAACCTGTTGCAACTTTAATACCGTCCTTGGTTCTAAATTGATTGAGTTTATTTTCATCAAACATCCAAACACCTGCATTAGAATCTAAAATAGGGCAGGGCTTCATGCCCGGTGAGCCTGGTAATCTATTTTCTACTTGGCAAGCATCGGAAGGAGCGCCAAAAGGAACAAAAATATGTCCCTTGCCATCAAAGGCTAGTGGTTTACCATCATGCTCGCGTGGTTGTCCGCTATCAATTACAATAAACTCTGCCTTGCTGGAAGGTACCATTTCACCCTTCTTTAATTTATAACGGTACACCAGCATTTCTGAACTGGTATATAAGTATCCGTTATGAATGCGCATGCCAGTGGCGTAAGCGCCTTCACTAGCGATGGGTCCAAAATTTTTAATAATATCGGCGCGGCCATCATTGTTTTCGTCTCTTAAAACATAGTTCATGCCTCCCTCAATGGGCTTATTGGCTTTTACATATATATCGCCATTGTCATTTACTGCCAAATGTCTAGCCCTGCCCGGTAAACTATCTACCACCACAGTGGCTTCAAAACCTTCAGGTAAAAATAGGCCACCATTTTTTTCACGCAAGCAACTGGTGCAAACCATTGCAATCAGGCATAGTGCCATGAAATAGCGGGGCTGTAACCTTGTAAACGGCATACTTTTGTTTTTTTAAATATACTATTTTTCAATAAAAAGTATGCCGTTTATGGTTAAAAATTAAATCCAATTGATAAACTAATGACGTTGTTTTTCCAGCTAACTGCACTAGGTGCGATATCTGTTAAGCTCACTAAACTGTTAGCGCTCACAAAAATGCCAGATTTTGTTTGGTAGCCTACTAAAAAATTGAGTCCAAGATCTGTTCTTGTAAAATTTTTGTCACTCCCAAATTTAAAATCATAATTTTCGGTAGGATCGTCACTTGCATCTAATTTACCTGAAATATTATAGCCAAGGTTTAACCCAGTTCCAGCAAACAAACCTTTTTTACTGGCAACAACAATATTTAAAGGAATATCGAGTGCTGTAAATTTATATTTATCGCCATGTCCTTGGTGTGCCAGATTTACACCTTTTGTTCCAAGGGTCAAGCCTGTTTGAAATGACACCTTTTTATTGAAAGGAACCTTTACTACAGATCCAATATGAAAACCAGATAATGTTTGTCCATCTTCGGTAATTTCTGCATCATTTGATTTTACACTAGCAGCATTGTAACCTGCTTTTAATCCAAAACTAACTTGTGTAAATGTTGCACAAGAAATTAAAGTGCTCAATAAAAAAAGTATACTCTTTTTCATGGTTTTGTTTTTACTTAATAATGATTGGTAAGTTTAATTGAATGTCACTGTGACCTACGTTAGGTCCATCATTTGGGCCTTTTAAAGCCGTTTTGTGCATCAGTTTAAATAGTAAGCTGCCAGTACCTGCACTTGCTGTTTGCCAAGTACTTAAAAATCCAATAGGGTATCCGCTTTTATCCTTGTCTGTTTTTTGAATCGTTACAGATACACCTGAAGGAATAAAATAAAATTCGTGCGAAGTAGCTTGCATTAAAACAGTAGCACTTACATCTTTAACAACACCGCTTGAAATATTGTAAATTTTTACAGTTACAGTATACTGTTTGTTGTTGTTTAATTTTATGGTATCAATGCGCGAAGGAGGATTGCCACCGTCGCCATCTGGGTCTTCCATAATAAAGCTTGTAGATGCACCACCCGTTTCTGCAAATACGAGTTCTATTTTATTAATGGCTTCGTGTTCATTTTCGTCATTGGGGTTGCTTACATTTTTGGAGCAGCCAGCCAATAGAATTATGAACGCGGCGCATATGGCACCTAGTTTTATTTGTTTCATAATTTTAATTTAATTCTGAGGTTAATAGATCTACCTGGTTCGTCATTAAAATACCTAAACCTGTTCATATAGTCTCGATAGGTTTGGTTGAGTAAATTAACAACCGTTAATCCTACACTGATTTGCCTTTTCCCAATAGATACATCACTACTAAAATCTACGTTTAGTAAGCTGTATGCATTTGGTGGCGGAATATAATCGAGTATACTTACTGGAATTCTAGTTTGCTGCATGATGTGCATATAACGCAGTTCAATAGCAGCGTTTTGTAGTAATTTATTGGCAAAAGAATACGTGATATCACCTTCAATTCTATTGGAAGGCATTTGAATGATCCATTCTTTGGTATCACTATTTTTTGCCCACAAAAGTGCCGTTTTTGCACCTGCCATAAAAGAACGGTTTAGTGTTTTGTGCACACTAAAATCGATCCCTCTTAAAACAGCGTTGCTTTGGACATACCTGAAAGTTGGATAGGCGCCTCTTAATGTTAAAGTGGCCGGAACGGATGGTATTAGGTTAATAAAATCAGTAATGATATTATTGTATACACTAAGGTCAAACTGCCAGCTACTATCGGTTTGATATTTTAACTGCGTAGAAATATTAAACGCTTTTTCACTTTTAAGATTTTGGTTACCAATTTCAAAACTTGATGTTCCGTGGTGTAATCCGTTTACATAAAGTTCATTTACTTGCGGTGCCCTCCAAGCGTATGCGCCATTAATAAGCCATTTAAAATTCGGCGTTATTTTATAGGTAGCACCCAGGGTTCCAGAAGCATTGCCCCATGTTCTGTTGGCAGCAGTAATACTATCCGATTTATTACGGTAGGTTCTTAAGTGTCTGTAATCAAATCTAGCACCTGCGTCAAACATCCAATTGTTTACGTTGTAATTATGAATGCTGTACGCAGCTATGTTTTGTGTGCGAAAATTTGGAACAAAAAAACGGCTACCTGCCCAAACATTTTCTTGTAGCATAGCTACTAGACCTATATTGCTACTTATTTTTTTAGTAGGTCCGCTTTCAAAATTAACATCAGCCATGGTGGTTGAAATATCTAAATCCAATTCTGGTCTATTAGAGAGCATCGCCCTGTCAAACTCTTTTCTTAGGTTCTTTTGATAAGATACTAAAAGGTTGACTTTATTGTTATTGGGCAAATAAAATTGTGATTTAGATTTTACCGTATAGTGTTGTACATTTTGTTTTGGCCTTCCAATAGCATAGCTAAAAGCATCAATATTTTGGGTGGGTTTGCTAGCTGTAATGGCGTTTTGTAAATCACTTAAATTACCTACATGCGATCCAATAAATATGCCCAGGTCTGTATTAAAACTACTTACAAATAACTCGGTGTTGTATTTTTCTTTTCTAAGTCCTACAGCGCCAGAATAGTTAATCTCTTGTAATCCAGTGTTGTGCAGCCAGTAGTTTGGTGTTCTCGCATTACCCCCTTTTTTATAGGTAGCTTGAATGCGGTAACTTAATTCGGGAAATTTAATAGGTGATGATTCGATCATCCCATTCACAACATATTGTCTGTTGTTGGAGAAATAACCTGTATTAAATTCGGCATTTGTTTGGGCTTGTTTGGGCAATGCCTTTGGTTCAATTAATACGGCGCCCGCTATTGCATCATTGCCATATTTTAAGGCACCTGCTCCTTTTATAACGGTAAATTTTTCGGCAATAAATGGGTCAATTTCAGGTGCATGATCGCTGCCCCATTGTTGACTCTCTAGCCGCACACCATTATTAATAAGCAGTACCCGCTGGCTATGAAGCCCATGTATTACGGGCTTAAATATGGTGCTACCTGTTTGTAAAACAGTAACGCCATTGGCGCGGCTCAATATTTCGCCTAAACTTTGCCCTCTAGTGGCGTCTACAATTTTGCTACTTAGCACTTCTTTTATAGAATTTAAATTGAGGTCCCTTTTGGCATTTACACTCACATTTTCAAGTTCATTAATGGCATGTGGCAATTTAAAATTTTGAATGATATTTTGCTGTATTGTTAATTTGTATTTGATACTGTCACAGCTCATGTGGTTTACTACAATCGTATAACTGCCTTTACACAAATTATAAAAATGGTAATGGCCTTCTATGTCTGTAATAAATTTAACACCTAACTCTTTGATTTCAACCACTGCTTTTTCAAGTGGCGCGTTGTTAGATGCATCCATAACAACACCTGAAAGCACCAAATTACATTTTTGGGCATTCGCTTGAAATATTGTTAGGCATGTCATTATGCACAATGACACAATACATTTGATACAATTCAAAATAATAAATTGAGTACTTAAAAAGAAAATTTAAAAATTGCTAGTAGGTATTAGCAATGAGGTGGACCACGGGAATCTTTAGATAGAAGAAAGGTATGATTCCGTGTTTCTTTGTAAAAATTATTTTGAGCTCTTGCTACTAATTGTACCGGAATGTCAATACTAAAATTGTAATTGACAAATGGCGTTGTAGCAACCTGAAAATCAAATGTGCAATGGAGTTGGGAATTTTCAACCTGCTCGATGGGTGCCTTAATGTGAACGTCACATTTTGTAGGATCTTTGTGGGGCGCTACAAAATCGTGAATGGTTTTTTGCGGCGTAATGCTAAATGCAAAAACAACCAGCATCGCTAGCGCTAAAAGTTGTTTTATGGTTGTTTGCAATCGCATACTTTAAAGGTACTTATTTTGATGCTAAAAAATCTGTAAAAGTCTTATTGCTTGTATGCAAAATTGACTAATATTGAATGAAATGCATCTAAAAGCTTCTATATTTGTAAAACCGATGTGCCTACGGGCTTTTTTATGGGCTTGTGTCTTTGTTTGTTGCATAGGTCATGTAGGAGCCGTTTCTGACACCCTACTACCCTCTAATTTCAAAGGAACTACCCTTTCTCATACCTACTTCACACTTTCCTATAGTGAATCAGATAAGCAGGCAGAATGGGTGGCTTATTATCTCACCCCTGCATCTATTAATGGTCCGCAAAAACGTAGTTCAAAATTTTTAGCCGATCCTTTATTATCAAATCCAGTTGCCCCGGGTAGTTATACAAAATCTGGATATGATAGGGGTCATTTGTGTCCTGCTGCAGACATGAAACTGAATGCTGTTTCTATGAACGAAAGTTTTTATATGTCAAATATGTCACCACAAGTGCCTGCTTTAAATAGAGGCATATGGTCTAAATTGGAAGACAAAGTAAGGGATTGGGCGTTACAAAAAAATGGTGTGTATGTGGTAACTGGGCCACTATTAAACAAAAGTTGCGGCACCGTAAACCAAAAAATTACCATTCCCTGTGCGTATTATAAAATAGTGTTTAAGCAAACAAAAACAGGAGTTGAAGCCATTGCTTTTTTACTTCCCAATGCTGGAAATGCCGGGTCACTTAAGCAATTTGTAGTTTCAATAGATTATTTGGAAACCTTGACCGGAATAGATTTCTTTGCATCACTTTCTGATAACCAAGAAGCAAAATTTGAATCTGTTGTATTAACAAATAATTGGCAGTTTAATAATTAATGCCTTTTAAACTTTATTGATGATTGGCTGTCCCATAAAAAAATAAACCCATGCGAAAAATCCCCCTCATTTTTTCAGGTATTGTTGGTGTAATTGTTTTATTAGTAGCCTGCTCTAAAGCAGACACGCCGGCGACAGGTGGCAATGTTTTTACAGCGGTTGCTGCAGCCTTTGGTGCACAAATTGACCTCAATAATTTAGCCAATTATGCAGCCCAGCCAAAGCCAGCATATATTGTTAAAGACAATACAGGTAACAATCCTATTACCAATGCCAAAGCAACACTTGGGAGGGTTTTATTTTACGATAAAAAATTAAGCATTGACAATACTATTTCTTGTGCGAGTTGTCACAAGCAAGCTTTTGCATTTTCAGATACCGCACTCATTAGTTCAGGTGTAGCTGGTGGATTAACGGATAGACATTCTATGCGCCTTGTCAATGAAAGATTTGGTGTGGAGGCTAAGTTTTTTTGGGATGAACGTGCTACTAGTTTGGAAAGCCAAACCACACAGCCTATTGCCGATCATAAAGAGATGGGCTTTAGTGGACAAACCGGAAGAGCAAACATAGCAGCACTCTTAACCAAGTTACAGGCTACTGATTATTACAACGAGCTTTTTAAATTTACCTATGGAGATATTACTGTTACAGAGCCCCGATTACAAGAATGTTTAGGACAATTTATTAGAAGTATACAATCTTTTGATGCAAAATATGATATTGGAAGAGCGCAGGTAAATAACGACAGACAACCTTTTCCAAACTTTACTACACAAGAGAATACTGGTAAAGATTTATTTTTAACACCACCTGTTTTTGATGGTAATAGCAATAGAATTGGTGGAGGGCTTGGCTGTAATGGTTGTCACAATGCGCCTGAATTTGATATTGATCCTAACACCCGAAACAATGGAGTAATAGCACTCGCAGTTGGTGCAGGCCAAGATATTAATGTTACGCGTGCACCTACACTTCGTGACCTTGTTAATAATAGGGGCGAATTAAATACCCGGTTAATGCACACAGGTGGCATCAGAGATTTAGCAACCGCAGTTTCTCATTATGGAGGATTTATTAATGACAATAGAAATTTAGATCAGCGCTTAAAACCCAATGGCGTTAATGTGCAACGTTTAAATTTACAACCCACCGAAATTGCTGCAGTAGTGGCGTTCTTAAAAACCTTGGCGGGTACAAATGTATACACCGACAAAAAATGGTCGACCCCATTTAACTAAAAACTAACGTTTGTTAATTTATTTAAATTACACTATTTTAGCTCATTACAAGGAGCTAAATAATGAACGATTTTAATAATAAGCAGGTGGCAAATTTGCCAGCACATTTGGCAAAATACATTGTAGATCAGTGTTACGAGAAGTATACCAGTGTAGACCATGCTGTTTGGCGTTATGTGATGCGTCAAAATTATAGTTTCCTAAAAGACGCTGCATACTACCCTTATATTCCAGGTTTAAAAAAGGCCGGTTTAACCATCGAAAAAATTCCAAGCTTACAAGAAATTAATGATGCACTTGCAAATATTGGCTGGGGTGCTGTTACAGTAGATGGATTTATTCCGCCTGCAGCATTTATGGAATTTCAGGCATACCGGGTGCTTGTTATTGCTGCAGATATCAGACAACTAGAACATATTGAATATACCAGTGCACCCGATATTATTCATGAATCGGCGGGTCATGCACCTATTATTAGCGACTCTGATTACAATCAATACCTAAGCTATCTTGGTTTTATTGGAACCAAAGCTATTTTTTCTTCCAAAGATTTTGAACTCTACGAAACCATCAGACAGCTTTCTATTTTAAAAGAAATGCCAGGTATTGATGAAGCAGTAATTAAAAAAACAGAGGCCACTATTTTTGAACAACAACAAAATTTAGGTGAACCTTCCGAAATGGCATTGCTTAGTCGATTGCAGTGGTGGACCGTCGAATATGGTTTAATTGGACCACTCGATGAGCCAAAAATTTATGGAGCAGGTTTATTGTCGTCAATAGGTGAGAGTGCTTCATGCATGCACCCTGAGGTAAAAAAAATACCATATACCATTGATGCACTCACGTATTCATATGATATTACCAAGCAACAACCTCAACTTTTTGTAACACCTACTTTTCAAAACTTAATTGATGTTTTAAAACAGTTTGAAAATACCATGGCATTTAGGGTAGGCGGTTTAGAGGGTGTAAAAAAAGCCATTGAATGTAAAAATATTTGTACACTAGCATATAGTTCTGGTATTCAAGTATCAGGTGCTTGTACGCAGGTTTTAGAGGGTCCAGGTTCTGGGGTAGCCTATATAAAAACAACGGGTCCAACGGCTTTATCCTATAATCATAAGCAGTTGCAAGGTCATGGTAAGAACTACCATGCAGATGGTTTTGGATCGCCAGTTGGAAATTTAATCAATGCCAAAAAGCCGCTTGAAGATTTTACAGCGCAAGACCTTTCTGATGTTGGAATTGAACTCAATCAAGAAGTGCTTTTATCATTTGAATCAGGCATTACCGTACAAGGTATTTTAAGAGATAGTATAAAGCAGGAAACAAAAAACATCATTTTTTCATTTACATCTTGCACCGTAAAAAGTAAAGATGGACTTGTTTTGTTTGACCCATCATGGGGTGTATTTGATATGGCAGTGGGCGCCTCTATTGTATCTGTATTTAATGGCCCCGCAGACATTAGTACTTTTGAAGATCAGTTGTATGTATCTCCTGAGCAAACACATCAGCCAAGCTATTCCCCTCAGGATTATGCCTATCATGCATTGTTTGCAAAGGTTAGGGAAATAAGAGGGCAAATTGAATTAGCACCCATCACTTCTGCGCAAGTAGCGGAACTTGAAAATATATTTAATCAGGTACTTGCATCCCATAAAAAAGATTGGCTTTGCGCACTAGAAATTTTAGAAATTGTTGCGGCTTTAGAGGATGCTGATCCATTGTCAAAAGCAATTAGGGGATATCTCGAACAGCAAAAAACGGAAAATCCTAGTTTTAAAACATTGATATCAGATGGTCTTGGAATTATTGATGCGAGGTTGATTTTTCAATAATAGTCCAAGCACTTTGTGCATTGTTGTTTGCTAATTCTAGTTTAATGGCTTCGATACTTGCAGGAGTTAAATTTACCACGATATCTGCGTTTTGTGCGAGTGACGCTGGAACTGTTGTGCAATTTGCAAGCTGTGCTTTTTCGTTGTTGCTTAATCCGGCATGTTCTCTAATAAATTTTGGCAACATGTCAAAACCCATACCTAGCAGCGTATTGGGCTTGGTTACCTCAAATAAATTTTGTTCGTTAATTCTTGCATACCAATCTCCACCAAGTCTTGCTACTAAATCTAATTTAGCTTGATCAATTTTATTTTGTGTATTTAGTACTGATTCTGCAATATGTATTTTTTTAATTTCAGCGAGTACTAAATTTCCAGCGCCTGCTTTTTCGCCAAGCGCAATAATTTGTGCAACATTACATTCAAGTTGTATAGGCGATTCGGCAACCCTTGGAGGTGTTACCATATCGGAAGGGATTTGCGTAAATCCTGCTTTGTTAAATTCATTAATTTCTTTACTGTATTCGCAACTAGAGAGCGATACCTGCTGCACCATCGCATAGTTTACAATATTGATCACACACTCTGGTACTTCTTTTAAATTTTCTAAGGTATGCTTGGTAGTATTGTCTCTCACTCTTCTGGAAGGAGAAAAAATACAAATGGGCGGGTTCATGCTAAATAAATTAAAATAGCTGAACGGACTGAGGTTTACCTGACCTTCTTTGTCAATGGTCGATGCCAAACAAATAGGCCTCGGTGCGATGGCACTTTGTAAATATCCCTGAAGTTCTAATGGACTTATATCTGATGTGTTGATGGTAAGCATTGTTATTTCTTTAGGGATAAAATGGACCAGTTGCTATCTTCGGCAACAATTTGATTTTCTAAAATACCCAAATTATCAATAGACATAGTTACCTTATCTCCATTTTGTAACCATTGTGGCTTAAAATTAGGATCCAACCTTTTCCCTGTTCCATTAAGTTCTAAAAAGCATCCGGTACCAACGGTTCCAGAGCCAATAACGTCACCCGGATATAGGGTAACGCCGTAAGAACATCTTTCTATGATTTCTGCAAATGTCCAGTCCATATCTTTTACGTTCCCACTTGAAACCAAAATATCATTTACGTAACATTTCATTTCTAAATTGTAATTAAGGCCTACATGCCCTGCCTTGGTAGGTGCTACTTTTTGCGCAAGCTCATCGGGTGTAACAAGCCAAGGTCCAATAACGGTAGAAAAATCTTTTCCTTTGGCAGGGCCTAGGTTTAAAAGCATTTCTTCCATTTGAAGTTTTCTTGCGCTCATATCATTCATAATGGTAAATCCTGCGATGTACGCATCTGCTTCACTGGCTTTAATATTTCTTCCTTTTTTCCCAATAACAATGGCTATTTCAAGTTCAAAATCGAGTTGCTCAAAATGATCGGGCATACAATAAACAGGACCGGGACCTTCAACAGCTTGGTGATTGGTAAAATAAAAAATAGGGTACTGATCAAATTCAGGAATCATTTCTACACCCCTGTTTTTTCTGGCCGCTTCTACGTGTTGTCTAAAGGCGTATCCATCTCTACAAGAAGTAGGATGTGGAACAGGCGCCAAAATTTCATAATTTTTTACTGGGGTTACCGGTAACGTTCCTGCTTCAATTTGATTTGCTGTTTGATGGGCCATTTCCATCCCTTTTTCTTCGAGTGCTAAAAATGCATTCATAGAAGCCGGTAAACCCGACTGATTTTCCGGTAATGAATAGAGTTCGTTATTCACCAAAACGCCGTAGGACGTGGCACTGTTTAAACGGTAGCTTATGATTTTCATGGAATGTTAATTGTGCAAAACGAAGGTAAAATAATATTCTATTTTATACTAATAATTGTTAGTATTGCAGCGGAATAAATACACTGCTATGCCAATATACCATACTTTAGGACAAATTCCTGCAAAACGTCATACCGTTTTTAGAAAACCTGATGGTGCACTCTATGCCGAAGAACTCGTTTCTACCGAAGGTTTTTCTAGTATGTATTCACTCGTATACCATACGCATCCACCTACCATTGTAAAAGAATTGGGTACGCCGTATTCGGTAGAGCCAAAAATTGCAAGAGAAAAACATTTACGACATACCAGTTTGCTTGGCTTTAATATCAAGCCACAAAAAGATTATTTAGAGAGTAGAAAAATTGTACTGGTAAATTCCGATTTACAAATTTCTTTAGCGGCGCCCATGGAGTCTATGACTACTTATTTTTATAAAAATAGTCAGGCCGATGAAGTGTTGTTTATTCATAAAGGTTCGGGCACTTTAAAGACTGGATTTGGCAAAATATATTTTAAGTATGGCGATTATATTGTAGTTCCTCGTGGTACGATTTACCAACTAGAATTTAATGACACCGATAACAGGTTATTCATTATCGAAAGTTTTAGTCCCATACATTTTCCTAAAAGGTATCAAAATAAATATGGGCAACTGATGGAGCATTCGCCATTTTGCGAGCGTGACATTGTGAGGCCTTCTGACCTTGAAACCTTTGATGAAACTGGCGATTTTAAAGTACTCATTAAAAAGCAGGGACTCATTTATCCGTATACCTATGGTACGCATCCATTTGATTTTATTGGATGGGATGGATATCATTATCCTTGGGCTTTTTCGATTCATAATTTTGAACCTATTACAGGTCGCGTGCATCAGCCACCACCTGTGCACCAAACATTTGAAGCACACAATTTTGTGATATGCTCATTTGTGCCGCGTAAATATGATTACCATCCAGATGCTATTCCTGCGCCATATAACCATAGTAATATTGACAGTGACGAAGTACTCTATTATGTAGATGGTGATTTTATGAGCAGAAAATCTGTGGTGCAAGGTCAAATAACACTTCACCCTGGTGGCATACCACATGGTCCACATCCGGGTACGGTAGAAAATTCGATTGGTAAAGAAAAAACAGAAGAACTGGCTGTTATGATTGATCCATTTAAGCCGTTGATGTTAACAGAAGATGCCATTGCTATTGAAGATGAAAATTACCACAAGAGTTGGCAACATAATGTTGAATAAGAATTAAATATTTATATGAGCACAGATTTTTTACCCCTCATGGGAACAGATTATGTAGAGTTGTATGTAGGTAATGCAAAGCAAGCTGCACATTTTTACAAAACAGCTTTTGGATTTCAGAGCTATGCATACAGTGGTCCTGAAACGGGCGATAAAGAAAAAGTATCTTATGTACTGATACAAAATAAAGTAAGACTCGTTTTAACAACACCACTACATCCAACAGGTTCGATTGCGGAGCATGTAAACAAACATGGTGATGGTGTAAAAGCAGTTGCCTTAATGGTAAACGATGCTACCGATGCTTTCGAGCAGACCGTAAAGCGTGGTGCCAAGCCATACATGGAGCCTACTACAAGTGAAGATGCAGATGGTAAAATTGTAATGAGCGGCATTCATATTTATGGCGATACAGTTCATTTATTTATTGAGCGTAAAGATTATAAGGGCACATTTATGCCAGGATTTAAAGTATGGGAAAGCCATTACAACCCATCTGATGTTGGGCTTCAATACATAGATCATTGCGTAGGTAATGTGGGTTGGAATCAAATGAATACCTGGGTTTCGTTTTACGAAGACGTGATGGGTTTTAAAAACATTTTAACCTTTGATGACAAGCAAATTTCTACCGAATATTCGGCGCTCATGAGTAAAGTGATGAGTAATGGAAATGGTTTTGTGAAATTTCCAATTAACGAACCGGCCAAAGCAAAGAAAAAATCTCAAGTAGAAGAATACCTCGATTTTTATAAAGATGCGGGGGTGCAACATATTGCCATTGCAACGGGGGACATCATTACAACGGTAACAGTATTAAGTGAAAGAGGTGTTGAGTTTTTAAAAGTACCAAATACCTATTACGATCAACTACTAGACCGTATTGGTCCCATCGATGAAGACTTAGAGCCTTTAAGAAAACTAGGCATATTAGTAGACCGTGACGACGAAGGATATTTACTACAAATATTTACCAAGCCAGTAGAAGATAGACCTACCTTGTTTTTTGAAATCATACAGCGCAAAGGTGCTAAATCATTTGGTGCTGGAAATTTTAAAGCACTTTTTGAAGCACTCGAAAGAGAGCAAGAATTAAGAGGAAACTTATAATTTACTTACCTTTTTTATAATGCCATTTCTGGTATGTCTCCAACAATAAGGAGCTTTCCTGCAGTGGCATTTTTTATTTGCTCTATCGATACGCCAGGGGCTCTTTCTATCAAGATAAATCCGCCTTCTGGAGCAATATCAATAACAGCTAATTCGGTCACAATCCTTTTAACACAGTTTTTTCCAGTGAGTGGCAAATCACATTTGGCAAGCAGTTTACTTTCGCCTGCTTTATTAACATGTTGCATGGCAACAATAACATGTTTTGCAGAAGCAACAAGGTCCATCGCACCACCCATGCCCTTTACCATTTTACCCGGAATTTTCCAGTTGGCAATGTCTCCGTTTTCAGAAACTTCCATGGCGCCAAGTATGGTTAAGTCAATTTTTTTTGAATGAATCATACCAAAGCTCATCGCAGAATCAAATGAGCTAGCCCCTGGAAGCGCCGTTATGGTTTGCTTACCTGCATTGATAACATCGGGATCAACAGCATATTCTTTTGGAAAAGGTCCAACGCCCAGTAAGCCATTTTCACTTTGAAAACATACGTTGATACCTTCATGTAAATAGTTTGCAACCAGTGTGGGAATACCAATACCTAAATTAACGTAGGTATTATTTTTAACTTCTTTTGCAATTCGTTTAGCAATGCCTTCTTTATCTAACATAATATTTTATTTACTGGTGGTACGTTTTTCAATTCTTTTCTCATAATTTTTTCCTTCAAAAATTCGGTGCACATAAATGCCGGGTGTGTGAATTTGATCGGGATCCAGTATGCCTGGCTCTACTAATTCTTCTACTTCGGCAATGGTAATTTTACCAGCCATGGCCATGAGTGGATTAAAATTGCGGGCAGTACTTTTAAATATGAGGTTACCATCGGTATCACCTTTCCAAGCTTTTACAATGGCAAAATCTGCATGAAATGCAGTTTCCAATAAATATTCTTTACCATCAAAAATTCTTGATTCTTTACCTATAGCTACTTCGGTACCAACACCAGCAGGTGTGAATATCGCTGGCATACCATAGCCTGCAGCCATACATCTAAATGCAAGTGTTCCTTGCGGAATTAGTTCAACTTCTAATTCGCCAGAGAGTAATTGTCTTTCAAACTCTTCGTTTTCGCCTACATAAGACGATATCATTTTTTTAACTCTTTTTTGTTGAAGGAGTAGTCCAATGCCAAAATCATCTACGCCCGCATTATTTGAAATACAGGTTAAATTGGTAGTGCCTTTTTCTAAAATTGCTTGGATACAATTTTCCGGAATACCACAAAGGCCAAAGCCACCTAGCATAAGTGTGCTACCATCTGTGATATCTGCTACTGCCGCCGCCGCGTCTTTTACAAGTTTATGAATCATTGTAATTATTGGATTGAATTCAGTTCAAAATTACCCCTTTTATGTATACTAACGTCTATTAGTATTGTTAAGTTTGATTATTTGTATATTTAAAAAAAATACGGATGAAACACAAACATATTGAGGGATTAATTGCGGCACCATTTACACCATTTCATACAGATGGGTCGTTACATCTAGAGCTTATTCCTGCCTACTATGAAATGCTCGTTTCTAATGAAGTTGTGGGGGCATTTATTTGTGGATCAACAGGTGAGGGTGTGTCGCTAACGATGTCAGAAAAAAAATTAGTAATGGAGGCCTGGGCAAATGTGGCAAATGGTAATCCTGATTTTACAGTCATTCCATTTTTGGGTGGCACTTGTATAGCGGATTGTAAAGATTTGGCAGTGTATGCAAAACAAATTGGACTAAGAGCAGTTGCTTTTACCACTCCTTTTTATTTTAAGCCCGCTAATGCAAGTGTTTTGGCAAAAGCATGTATTGAAATTGGAGAAGCCGTTCCGGAATTGGCTTTTTATTACTACCATATTCCTGTATTAACCGGCGTACATATTACCATGTATGAATTGTTGCAAGCCATACATGGTAAACTTGCAAATTTTACGGGCATCAAATATACCCACGAAGATTTTATGGATTATTTTTCATGCATGCATTTTGCAAATGGTGCTTATGATATGTTATGGGGTAGAGATGAAAATATGTTGTCTGCGTTAGTACTTGGTGCTAAGGGAGCCGTAGGTAGTACGTATAATTATGCAGCACCGCTTTATATGTCATTAATTGACGCTTACAATAATAACAATTTGGAAGCGGCACGAGCATTACAGCAGCAATCAATAGATATGATTCGTTTGTTGGGTAAATATGGAGGTATCGCAACGGGTAAGGCCTACATGAAAAAGATAGGAATGGACTGTGGTGCATTTAGACTTCCAGTTTCTAATATGTCGGATGCTCAATTTGATTTATTTAGTGCCGATGTAGACGCTTTAGGTTTTAGTGACTACGCTTCCAAAATTTCGCATTAGTATACATGGGGCTATTTAAAAAAATACAATTTTTAATTGTTTGTGTTTGTCTTGTTTTTGCAAGTACAGCACAAAAAAAATACGAGTCTCCCATAACTTGGAAACAAAGTGGCGTATTGCCAGCACAATCAAATGGGTTAACTCATATGGGTTTGTCCGGCGTTGTTTCGGGGGTTGTGGCTACTCAAATCATTATTGCGGGTGGTAATAATTTTCCGGAAGGCTATCCATGGGAAGGAGGTGTCAAAAAATACTATGACCAGGTGTTTGTATATGATGTAAAAGGAGATACTCTTATTATGGCTGATAGTAGTGTAAGGCTTCCTAGCAAAGTTGCTTATCCTGCAATTGCTCAATTAAATGATGGCATTTTTTATGCTGGGGGTGAAAACGAAAAGGGTCCCTTAACTAATGTTTATTTGATTCAAAAAAATAATAAAAACGTTGTAGTAATAATAAACTGGCCTGATTTACCAGAAGCCCTTACAAATGCAGTTGCGGTAGCTACATCAAATGCAGTATATGTGCTTGGAGGTGCCACAAAAAATGGCGTTTCTGACAAAGTGTGGGCAGTTTATTTGAATGATATTAAGGCGGGTTGGAAACACGTCTCTAGTATGCCACAGCCAACTGCTTTTGCAGCAGCAGAATTTGCTCAGGGTCAAGTATATATTATGGGCGGACGAAATAAGGGCACAGATGGAATAAGTGAAATATACAATCAGACTTTTGCATGGAATATTGCAAACAACAGTTGGTCCAAAAAAGCGCCACTTCCTTACGTGGTATCTGCGGCAACTGCCGTTGCTTTACCTGATAAAATTTTATTTATTGGGGGAGATAAAGGCGTTGTATTTCATGAAGTAGAAATGCTTGCATCAAAAATTGCGGCAACTAGTGACTTAGTAGTAAAAAATAACTTAACTGAAATCAAAAATAATTTGCAAAAAACGCATCCTGGATTTAGTAAAGATGTGCTTGCTTACGACCCTACCTTAAATAAATGGAGCCCTTATGCGCAACTTGGTTTTACCGCACCGGTTACAACCAATGCTTTTTTATTGAATCATAAAATTATTTTACCTGCTGGTGAAGTAAAGCCAGGTGTTAGAACGCCACTAATTCAATTGGGCACTATAAATAGATAAACATGACTGAATCAAAAAAATATCCTTGGATTGTAGTTGGCCTATTGTGGGTGGTGGCACTTTTAAACTATATGGATCGTCAAATGATTGCTACCATGCGACCTTCTATGCAATTGGATATTACAGAACTTAGTCAGGCTACTAATTATGGTTATTTAATGGCTGTTTTTTTATGGGTTTATGGATCTATGAGTTCTTTTTCAGGAATTATTGCGGACAGAATAAATCGTAAAGGTTTAATAATTGGAAGTTTATTTGTTTGGTCGCTCGTAACATTTGCGATGGGTTTTGCAACAACATTTAATACGCTTTATTGGCTTAGGGCATTAATGGGTTTAAGTGAGGCGCTTTACATTCCGGCTGGACTTTCTTTAATTGCCGATTATCATTCCGATAAAACCAGGTCCTTGGCTGTTGGGCTTCACATGTCAGGAATATATATGGGGCAGGCACTTGGTGGATTTGGTGCGACGGTTGCTAAGCAATTTTCTTGGCAGTATGCTTTTATGTTTTTTGGTGGATTTGGTATGGTATATGCAATTGTGCTGGTTATTTTCTTGCAGGATAACATTAAAAGAGAAATGGTAGATAAGGCTCAAAAAGGTTACCAATCTGTTTTAAAAAGTGTAACGTCATTGCTTTCCTCATTTTCGTTTTGGATTATCATTTTATATTTTGCCGTTCCAAGTTTTCCTGGTTGGGCTATCAAAAATTGGGCACCTACTTTAATTGCTGATAAACTGCATATCGATATGTCTATTGCAGGTCCATTAACCACCATTTCTATTTCATTGTCTTCTTTGCTTGGAGTTATTGTGGGTGGTTATTTTTCTGATAAGTGGGTGCAGCAAAATATTCGAGCCCGTATTTATATTGGCGCAATAGGATTGTCACTTATGATACCAGCGCTACTACTACTTGGATATAGTAATTCTATTATAGTGGTTTTTGCTGCTGCATCTATGTTTGGCTTTGGTTTTGGTATGTTTGATACCAACAATATGCCTATTTTATGTCAATTTGTTCCTTCAAGCAGTAGGGCAACGGCTTATGGCTTTTTAAATACAGCCGGCATTTTTGCTGGAGCCGTTATTACCGATTATTTAGGTAAGTCTACAGATGCAGGAAACTTAAATAGAGATTTTGCAGCACTTGCAGGTATTGTTGTAGTTGTAATTGCGGTACAGTTGGTTTTTTTAAAACCAAAACAAGCTGCGGCTTAAATTTATAATGTATGATGTATAATCAAGAACAACTTGCTGAACTCGCCACATTTTACAAGCATCAATTATTAGAAGATACCATTCCGTTTTGGTTTCCACGCTCATTTGATAGGGAGCATGGCGGGTATTTATTTATGCGTGATGCGGATGGTTCATTAATTGATGATGACAAGGCAGTATGGATTCAGGGAAGGGCGGTATGGACTTTATCTACACTTTATAATACCATCGAAAAAAAGCAGGAATGGTTGGATGGCGCTAAGCTTGGCTACGATTTTTTAAACAAGCATTGTTTTGATACGGATGGACAAATGTTTTTTCATGTGATGCGTGATGGTAGCCCTATCAGAAAACGTCGATATTTTTTTTCAGAAACATTTTATGTTATTGGTGCCGCTGCCTATGCAAAGGCAAGTGGCGACATGGAGGCTGCTGATAATGCAAGAAGGGTATTTACCAAATGTTTAGAATATGCAAATACACCTGGTTTGTTAGCACCCAAGTTTTCTGGTTTAAGGCCTAGCATAGGAATTGGTGTTCCCATGATACTTATGAATACAGCCCAGCAGTTGAGAGACACTATTGGTGATCCAAGATGTGACGATCTCATTAGTGGATGGATTGATACCATCGAAAAATATTTTGTAAAAGATGATATTGAATGTGTGATGGAACAGGTGGCTCCCGACGGATCAATTATTGATCATATCGATGGACGCACTTTAAATCCAGGGCATGCAATAGAAGGAGGATGGTTTATTTTACAGGAAGCAAAATATCGGAACAACGATCCGCGCTTAATTGCACTTGGCTGTAAAATGATTGATTATATGTGGAAACGCGGTTGGGATGAAACCCATGGCGGCCTACTATATTTTAGAGACGTATATAATAAGCCGGTACAGGAGTACTGGCAGGATATGAAGTTTTGGTGGCCCCATAACGAAACAATCATTGCTACCCTGATGGCTTATTTATTAACCGGAAATGAGCGGTATGCGAGTATGCATAAGCAGGTGCATGATTATGCGTATAATAAATTTCATGATAAAGAACATGGAGAGTGGTTTGGATATTTGCACCGTGATGGTAGTATTTCTCAAACTGCAAAAGGAAATTTATTTAAAGGGCCTTTTCATTTGCCGCGTCAAGAGTGGCTTTGTTATCAGTTACTTCTCGAACATCTTAATAAATAATTTTATGCGGTATGTTGTAATGGGTTTGCTTTTGTTGTTAAGTGCTAGTGTTTTTGCGCAACTTGAAATAGATCAACCCATCATGCATAAGATGGTGTTGCAGCGAGGTAAACAGCTCATATTGTCCGGTAAAGGATTGCCCTCAAACACTGTAAAAATTCATATTGATGAAAATAAAAATTATACCACCGTTTCAGATCAAAACGGATTTTGGAAAATAGAGATTCCATCACATGCTGCATCTGTAAAACCATTTAGTTTGGTGGTATTTACAAAAACCGATTCGCTACAATTTAAAGATTTGCTTTGGGGAGATGTATGGGTTTGTGCGGGCCAATCGAATATGGAGTTTGCTTTAAAAAGTGAATTGCATTATCAGAATGAATTGCCAATAGCAGCAAATCAAAATATTCGTGTTTACAATCCTGTTTATATAGGTAAAAATAGATACGCTAATCCGTATCCCGATGCTATTAGACAATCTATAACGCCATCTAATTTTTATGAAGGTGTTTGGCAAATCCTTGATAGTATTAGTGCGCCAAGTTTTTCTGCCATTGGATATTATTTTGCAAAAACCGTTGCGCAAAAAACAGGGGTGCCCATTGGAATCATCAATGTATCTGTTGGCGGATCTCCCATAGAAGCATGGATGAGTAAAGCCTCTTTAATAAACGATGCTACTTTTTCAAAAAAAATAAATGATAGTTGGTTAACCAATGATTATTTGCCTGTTTGGATTAGACAGCGCGGAAAAGAAAATATTGGTCTTACCAATTTAAATGCTAATCATGCATTTAAGCCTACCTTTTTATACGATGCTGCTATTGTGCCTCTTTCAAAATTAAAAATTGCTGGCATTTTATGGTATCAAGGAGAGAGTAATGCGCAGGAAATGGAAAGGGTGGATGAGTATCCCGCGCTTCAAGAAAAAATGATAGCATCTTATAGAAGTGCCTGGGGGCTCAAAAATCTACCCTTTTATTTTGTTCAATTATCATCCATTGATAGTGTAAATTACAAATCGCAACATTGGCAGCAGTTTAGAGCCGCTCAATTTGATGCTTTACAAAATGGACATCATGTAGGTATGGCTGTAAGTATGGATAAAGGTGCAAAAAATGATGTGCACCCTACCAATAAAAAGGATATCGCTCAAAGGCTAGCGAGTTTTGCTTTGCATGATAACTATGGGTTTAAGAATGCAGCTACTATTACTAAGCCTATCCATGTGGAATATAAAAATGGATTTGTTTCAATTACATTCAACAATCGTATTCAAACACTTGATGGTGATGTAGCAAAGGGGTTTTCATTGGATGGGATACATGAGGCTAGTTATGTAATTAAGGAGAGTAAGGTTTTTATTAAAACACCCTCAAAGCCTGCCCTGCTATATTTTGGATTTTCACCATACACATCTGCAAATCTTGTAGACAAAGAAGGTACGCCTATCCCGGCTTTTATCTTACCTGTTCAGTAAATTAGCTTTTAATATTTTTTATGCAAATACGTATACTTACTTTTTTATTAGCAATTTCATTGGCTGCTAGTGCACAAGACAGCACATTTAATAAAACCGATTTAAATAGTGTAGCTAAGGTTTTTGATTTAACATTTACCCAAAAAGAAATTGACACGCTCTACTCCGATGTAAAAGATAATTTATACAATTATAAAAGTATGCACAAGCTTACTTTAAATAATGCAACGCCTTTAAGCATGTGGCAAACGCCTGTTGTGTCTGGTATGAAATTTAATACGGTGCAGCAGCCTGTTAAATGGGGAACTATTAACGCGTTGTCTGTTCCTGCTAATAAAAATGAACTCGCATTTTATTCGATAGAGCAGCTGGCTTATTTGATTAAAAATAAAAAAATTACTTCTGTTGATTTAACCCGTTTTTTTATTGAGCGTATTAAAAACTACGGCGATACTTTACAATGTTTAATTAGTTTAACAGAAGATCTTGCACTTGAACAGGCTAAACAAGCAGACGCTGAAATTGCTACAGGCAAATACAAAGGACTGTTACACGGAATCCCCTACGGACTCAAAGATTTATTTGCAGTAAAGGGAACTAAAACTACCTGGGGTGCTGAACCGTATAAAAATCAAATGATTGATGAAGATGCATACGTGTATGCAAAACTAAAAGAAGCCGGTGCTGTGCTGGTGGCAAAGTTTACGCTCGGAGCTTTAGCCATGGGTGATTATTGGTATGGCGGAAGAACTAAAAATCCTTGGAATTTAAAATATGGTTCTTCGGGTTCATCTGCGGGGTCAACCTCTGCAACCGTTGCTGGGCTTGTGCCTTTTGCGATTGGTACCGAAACCTGGGGCAGCATTGTTTCGCCTTCTACTACCTGCGGGGCAACCGGATTAAGGCCAACATTTGGAACCATTAGCAGATCAGGTGCGATGGCTCTTAGTTATAGTTTGGATAAAGTGGGTCCTATATGCAGGTCTGCAGCAGACGCTGCGGTTGTGTATTATTATTTACATGGTACTGATGGTAAAGATTTGTCTGCGGTTAACATGCCATTTAATTACGACGCAGTAAAGCCCATAAAAAATTATAAAATCGCTTATGCAAAAAATTATTTTGATAAAATAAAAGATACCACAAGAGCAGAATGGGTGGCACTCAAAGTGTTTGAAAAAATGGGGGCTACACTTGTTCCAGTAAATTTCCCGGACAGTGGCGTGTATAAATTTAATATTATGGACGTGGTTATTGGAGTAGAGTGTGCTGCACAATTTGATGACCTTACACGTTCTAATCTAGATGATGCGCTTACGCGTCAAACAAAAAATGATTGGCCCAACCAGTTTAGAACTGCAAGGTTTGTTCCTGCTGTAGAATATGTAAATGCACAGCGTCACCGCTATGTATTAATGAAAGATGTTAACGAAGCGATGGCACCTTTTGACGCTATCATTTGTCCGTCGAGAGGTGATGGTAATCAATCTGCGATTACCAATTTAACGGGTAACCCTGTCGTGTGCGTGCCTGTTGGTTTTGATAAGCGCAATAATTTACCAGTAGGTATTAGTTTTGTTGGAAAATTATATGATGAGGCAAGTATTTTAAGAATTGCAAAAGCGTATCAAGATGCAACAGGTTGGGATGAGCTGCATCCAGCAATGTTTTTTTAAAATGACTATTTTTTACCAATTTAACATATTATCAACTTTTTTTTATCGACTAAACAGCCTTCAAAAAGCTTCTATTTCGTTATTAATCAGGTAGTTATAACTAAAAATGTACTCATTAAGTAACGCTTAATTAACAATTTTGGGTAAAATAGCATTAAAACTGCTATTTGGGCTTGAACAAATTGTTCCAATTATCGTTATATTCGATTAAACAAAATCATTTTGCCCTATGGAACATTTAAAAATCGCCTCCGACAACTACGTAGCATTTACGTTTTTTATCGGAACAATGGCCATGATGGCCGCGTCGGTATTCTTCTTTTTTGAGTTGAGTTCTACACCAACTAAATGGAGAACCTCAGTTCTAGTTTCTGGTTTGATCACTTTCATCGCAGCAGTACACTACTACTACATGAGAGGATATAACTTAGCAACTGGAGATTCACCTACTTTCTTCAGATATGTAGACTGGATTTTAACTGTGCCTCTTATGTGCGTTGAGTTCTACTTGATCACTAAAAAAGCAGGTGCTAAGCAAGGTTTATTATGGAAGTTAATTTTCGCTTCTCTAGTAATGCTTGTAACTGGTTACTTCGGTGAAACAATTTACAGAGGAAGTAGTGTAGTTTGGGGCGTAGCTTCAGGTGCTGCTTATTTCTACATTGTTTACCTAGTATGGTTTGGTGAAGTTGCTCAACTTGCTCAAACTGCTGGTGCACAAGTTGCTAAAGCAACAAAAACACTTGC
>Ga0315908_10000531_pt1 | contig 30194 bp, 16 predicted proteins | sample LakEriMetagenome_12_FD_203520 | JGI IMG/M metagenome (GOLD analysis project Ga0315908, IMG submission 203520) | Freshwater fungal communities from buoy surface, Lake Erie, Ohio, United States - Buoy 4 MA124 | ecosystem: Environmental > Aquatic > Freshwater > Lake > Lake biofilm | place: USA...
ATTATATAAAAGTTATATTTCTGAGAAATTATTATTGTAAAAATATAAATTTTTTATTTTACAGTTTTTTTAAATTAAAGAAACTGTCCAACAAAATCTTAATTAAGCCGTACAGTTCTTTATTAAAAAGGATGATAATTTTTATAAAAATATAATTATCTATATATATAATATACTAAAATAATATATAAAATATGAATTATTAAAAATACATATTTAATAAAGCATATCTTAAATAAAAAATTTTATTCACAAATTATATATTTTAATAATTATTATAAATCAAAGTAAATTAATATAAAAAAATTTAAAATTTTTTTCTCATATCTTAATTAATTTATATTATTCATAAGAAATCAATTAAAATATTATCTACTAAAATAATTTTGTTGTAAAATATATTAATGTGAAAAAAAGTATAAAATATAATAAAAATAATAGAAGATAGATGGAAATATAATAGGAAACTAAGAATTATTTTAAGAATCCAAATTGGGAGAACCGTAAAAAACAATTAAGGTAAGGAAGAAACTAAAGGATGGCTAAAAATGTGAAATAAATAATGAATAGTGAGGCAAATTCGAAGAACTAATTCAACTGTAAAATATAATGAATAATATAAAAATAGACAGCAGTATTGAGGCTCCTCCTTAGTTGACTCCTTCTAAAAATTATTGTGATATAACAGCATATGAAGTAATTAATTGTTAATTTATTTTAGACTAAGTACAAGGATAGACAGAGTGGATTGTACTTTTATGACAAGCACATTCTATAATACATTCATGGACTGCCCAAGTCGGTCATTGATCAATATCTAGCTCTCAGGAAAGTCTCCTCTCTTATTTGAATTTATTAACATTAAACAATATTCTCTTTATTATTTTCAATCTTATTTTTAATATGCATTTAAAACCAATAATTAAAATAAATTTTTATGTTTATTTAATTATATAACAATCGAGCTTTAAATATTTAAAATATTTATATATATTGATATATTTATAACGATTTTATTTAATTTAATTGTAGTGTCCTATTTTAAATTACAAATAAATAAACTGTATTTTTTTGTGAATTGATAAATTTATTATTAAATTCAATTAATCATTTAATCATAAAAAATATTTTATTTAATAAAATCAACCTAATTGTATTACTTATGAAAAGTTTCGAAATCGAAATAAAAAAATATTTATTTTAAAGTAATTTTATTAAAATTTTATTATTTTTAATATGTATTTTAATAATAAAAAAAATTGAAATTTTAAATATATAATTTAATATTAAAATATTATTATTAAATTACTTTTATTTATAATAATTACCTCAACTTTATAAAATAATAATATTTCTAAAATAATAATATTTCTAAAATAAAAATATTTTATAGAGAAAATAGCTATATAATAATCAATCTATTATTATAATCAGATGTAATCCCTTTAACTTATCGAGTCAGTTCATTAACTCCATTCTTAGTTACTTTTTTATAAAGACGTAATTTTCTTTTAATAGTTATATAATATTAGTTGCTATTTTAATTTTTTATAATTAATTAATCTTCATAATCAGACCAACGACTTTGCGATATCATTCAACATCACCAAAAAAATATTTAAAACAAATCCCCTATTTCTACTAACTCTAATCTTATTGATCTAATTTAAAATATAATAAAAGAAGAAAAAATCATTATTGATTAGATAAAACTAATATAATTTAAAGAAAACATTATTTAAGTTTCAGATGATATTTAATAAAAATTTAGTTAAAATTAATAGAATTACGGTTTAAATATAAAATCATAAAAAGAATAATAAAATAAATTTAATAAATTTAGAATAAATAAATTAAATTAAGAATATTTGTTTGATAAATAATCAAATTAAAATTTATAACTTTTAAATTAACATAGTAATAAAAATCAAAATTATTCTCAAAGTTTATAAAATAGCCCTAAAAATTAATTTATTTAAAATAATCCTTAATTGAAGAATACTATAGAAGAGATTATAAATTAATTAACTAAAGAATAGCAAAAATAAAAATAAAAAGAAAATGAACACATTTAAAAAAGATAAACTTACTTGTAATAATTTTAACAAAATGAAAATTAATAGATTATTAATTAGAAAAATTTTATAGAAAATTAAATAATTAAAGAAAATTTTGAACAATAGCCAATTGGAACATAAATAAAAAAGTAATTAAGCTATTATTAAATAAATGAAAATTAAAATAGTATTTCAAATTCTAGTAATTTTAAATAATTGCTGAATAATAAAGTAATTTATAGCAAAGATTATTGAAATTCACAACATAAATTATTTTCAGACTAATTGTAAATTTAATTTTAATAAAAAAGAGTTACTATGTAATAATTAAGAAATTCATAATCTTCTATAAAAGAAGATCATTAAATAAATAAAAAGCATAAAAGAATTTAATCGTTTGGCTTTCAATAATTTGAATCAATTAATAATAATTTGTAATTAAAAAGAAATGAATCTAAAAACTCATATTAAGAAATATATGAGCAAATAACATAAGAATAAGAAGAGGAAGAATATTAATAATAATAGTAATAATAAAAATATGAAAATTAAAATTAAAAATAATATTAAAAATAATAAGATGAAATTAAGGAATATAAGTTATTTGAAGACTTCTTTATTATAGGTACTGATAGTTTAGATTTAGAAGAATATAAAAGAGAAATAATAGATAAGAAAGAGGAAGACATATATTACAAGTGCAATCCAAAAATTTTATATAGCTACCCTAAGGATGTTGAATAAGCTAATATAGAAGATTAGGCAATAATATAAACTGTATTTCCTTTTGGTTAGGACACTAAACATTTAGTAGACTAATCAGATTTTTATTAGAAAGTATTTTCATTTAAGTCTAGCAAATCTCGATTAGAGCAGTTCAACTTCCAAATAACAAATAATGAGTATTACTCAAAGAAAAAAGAAGAAGATTAAGTGATGGATGTATTGAATTAAGAAAGGTTGATTTATGTGTTTTGTCTATAATAATAAGACTGGTTATTGGAGAAAGATAAGAATGGAGAAGAGTATTATTTCGCAGTTGATTTGGTGTATGTATTTTTGAGTTACTATCCATTAGTGAATGTTTTCAATGATATTTTAGCAAAAGTAACTTATGAACTGTAAGGGAAGAGAGTATTGGAATAGAAATATGAGTGTAAATAAATTGGAGGAATGAAGAGAGAATTGGATTGTATTTTGAGGGAGTTGGAGAAAGTGAGAGTAGAGTTGGGGGAGATAGAAATATGGGAAGAAAAATATAAAGTGGAGAGATAGAGTAGAGAGGAATGGCGAAATTGGAATGGATCTCTTGCAATGTAGAGAATCAAACTAGACAATCTACTGATCCTGTTCCTTAGTCTTCTAATGGAAGAGAGTGTGTGTCTAGTTAGTGAATCGATGGCAGTGCTTACAGCCAGTGTCTAAACATTAGAGAGTCTCTTTCATCCTTTCAAAATGCGCTTCAACTCTGTTAACATCGTTTATAGTGTCATGGATTATCTTTGCTCCTCTCCTCAACACTCTATCTTCACAATGTTCACCTTCACTGGACTCAATAGACCTCTTTCTTTCCTTCAAACTCTTCTTCCTCATCTCCCTAATGTTATTTTCTTTCATATCGACACCAATCATTTTCTTACCAATCATAATATTAAACTCAACAAATTTAAAACTTTCAAAAAATCCATTAAAAAATTATACTCTGTACTAAATAACGATTCTAATTAATGTTTTTTCTCATTCTTTAAAAAAATATGCAAAAATTCTACTCATTCTAATCAACTCGCTATTTAAATTACCTAAAATTAAGAACTAAATCAAGTCCATTTAGTTTTCTAAGAAATCTAGAAATTTAATGATCTCATTCATAAATATATTCCGAATAAACCAATTTAATAAGATGATGAAAACTAAATCTAAGCAACTGAAGAAGACTAATATGATCAGGTAATTGCTTATAAATTTAAATCATTATTTAATATTATCATATATGTAACCATTATATAATTATTATTTAGTTTGAATAATATTTGTAAAAAGTAAGCAATTAAATTATCAACTCATTGAAGAATGATTAATCTAAATTACTTAACAGTTATGTTATTGAATTCATTAAAAAATTTATGAAAACAGGATATTTTTCAAACTACATTTTTAACAAATACTATTGAAATAATAGATTTATAAATAAGTTTATAATTTATATAATAATGAAGATTATTTAATTATAAATTTATTTTTTATTATTAACAATTTTCATTTATTCTTTTGAAACATATATTCCAATACTTTAATAAGGTGTAAATATAAGTTTAAAATATTAATTAGCTCTCAGTTTAATCAAAATAAAATTAGACATCTGTTAGCTAAAATAACGATATTTTTGTTTAAAATCTTATTAAGATTATTTAAAATCCTTAAGCAATTATTCAATTAAACGTTTAATTATGTAAATTTGATTAGAGTATTGTTTCCTAAGAATATTTATTATAATTCTTTTAAGTCAATTAATAAAAAATTTTAAACTTTTTCGATTATATTTTTAAGTTTAAAAACATAAAAAGAAAAGAATTAGAAGTCTTGACATAAATTGAATAATTATTGAAATAAATTTAAGAAAGATATGTAATTATTTAAAATTTTATTTAAAAGTTTTAAGTTTAAACTGATAATAAATTAGAAACATTCAATAAATAATAAATTATCAATAATTATAGTAAAATATTTTAATTTTTTATCTCTATTTTTAATACCTAAATTGAAAAATAAATGGATGATTAAGCGAAAATGGAATAGTAACAAAATAATGATAAATAATTAATTAATAATAAGTTTTTAAATAAATTTTAGGAATAATAATAAATTTTTGAATATTTAGATATAAAAAAGTTAACATTCAGATAAATAAAAAGTAAATTAAATAAAATTAATTTAGTTATAAAGTTTCTTTAGAATATATTATCAATTAAATCTTTAAACTTCAATGCTTATGATATTTTTCATAAGATAATTAAATTTCAAAATAAAGTTAATTACCAAATCAAAATAAATAATAATTAGTTTAACAATCAATAAATTTAGAACAATAAAATAATAGAATAACTACTAAAAAATATTTAATAATCTTTATTTAAATTCAAATAAGTTTAGCCTTTTATTTTAAAAAATATTATAAATGATTAAATGTATGGATCATAATCATAAAAATAGCAATATTCATAATTATAAGTGTAACCTAAATATGAAATAAAAGAAAACGAAGAATAATTGTAGGAAATTTATAGATAAAATTATTTAGAATATTTAAATTAATTAAAATAAAATTAATCACATTAAAATAAATTTAATAATTCGTAATTTAATTATATTTATTCTTTAGTTTATAATTTGATGAATAATATTTTTAATCAAATTTATTTTAAAATAATTATTTTGAAGATATAAATTAAAAATTTAATTTTGATTAAATATAAAAAAAAGATTAAAATATATAATATAAAATGATTGATTAAATGGAATAAGAAATACAATAATCAAAAAAAAAATTAATAAATTAAGAATATAATTAAATAATAAAGGAATAAAATAAAACAGAAATTTAAGAAACTTTAAATTTTTCTAAAGTAAATTAATTGAATTAAAATTAAAATGAATTGAGTTTAGCATAAAAAATAATAAATATTAAAAAAGGTAAAAGTATAGTGAATAAAATATTAGATACTTTATAAAACGATTAATAAAATGGTTTTATTAAGTATATGATATAAATATTTTAGAATAATTATGATGAAAAGGATTAATTGTCAACATATCTGAAATAACTAATGTCCTTAAATTTAAATTTTGGTTAAATTTAAAAAATAGTTGAATAAGAATTGAATATTTTTGATAAAAATTATTATTAAGAATAAAGTTAAATTTTAGCTTAAAAATTATTTTAAATATAAGAATAAAATAAGAATTATATAAAATTATAAAATTAAAAGTTAAATTAGTAATAAAATTAGAATATATTAAAGATAAATGCAATAGAATAATATTAATAAAATTGATAATATAAATATAAAGAAAAATACTATAAAATATATTATTACTACTTCTAAAATTAATATTAATATGAATAATGAATTTAAAAAAATTATTTTAAATTATATTGATAATATTGTTATAATAATTTTAAAGAGTAGCAGATTATTGATTATAAATGAAATAATATACCTGAAATCACATAAAATCTTCAACATCCCTTGCATTACCAGCTTATTATTCTTCTTCTTCTTCAGAAGAGTCAACATCATAATTGATAGATTTAGTAGCTCCTAAATTGACACTTGGCTTGTCTAAAAATTTAAATAATATGAAATTACTGGTCTGTTTTTTTTTAGGTTTTTCATCTCTTTATTTAGTGTTAAAGAGGACTTTGCATTTCTGATTAACAAGCTATAATAATAAAATTGATAAATGAAAAAGATAATAATAAAATAAAAGATAATAAATGAAAATGAGTATAATAACATCGTAGTCTTTAGAGGTGAGAGCGGGATAGAGATTATCCATGAGAGAGTTGAGGAAAGTAATAATGAATTTGGTGTTCTTCTTGTTGGTCTTTTTGAGGATTTCAGCACAATTTTAGGCTAAATTAAGGAATTCAGTCTCATCCTTAAGCTCCTTCTACTCTTTTTCCATTAATCCTGAAAACATATCCACTATATTCTTACAATCTGCCTCTTCCACTTACTTTTATTTCCTCATTTTCTCTTCATACTGACTTTCTAATTTTTTACTTTCAGGCATATTAAATGCCTAATTCATGTGAGGCTGTTTCTCTTAAAATTTCATTTCCAAATCCTAATTCTTCTTTTTTTTATTTGTTACTACATTTTTTTACTATTCTCTTATTTTATTCTTTTCTTCTTCCTCTTACTTTTCCTTTATTTTTTTTTATTTCTCTTTTTCTGCTATTTCCCTTAATATTCTCTCTTCATCATCATCTTTAGCTTGTTACTTTTATTGTATATCTTCTTTTCCATCTTCATTTTCCCATTATTCCCAACTCTCCATTTAAAGATATAATTTTGTAATTTTTATAATTATAAAATTTAATTTATCTATTTATAAAAAATACTATAATTCATTATTTATTATTTATTCATACTTAATTTTTCAACTTTTTGATTATAAATAAAATTGCTTTAAAATCTTAAATAAAATTATTTGAAATATAAAATATCCTTATTATGTTGAAATCTCTTTAAAATATTTAATTTATATATATTTTATTAAAATTAAATTATTTTATTTTTATACTATTAAATAAATATTTATTAGTTTAAATAGTAAATTATTCAAAAATATAAACGTTAATAATTTTTTTGAATAAAATGCTTAATTAAAACGAATATTAGTAAAAAAGCATTATAGAAAAATAATTTCAAAAACAAAATTAAAATAAAATATTTTAAAGTTTATAGATGGATATAAAATAGAATAATAAATTTAATGTAATTGAAAATATTGAAATTTTTAATCAATTTAAATATTCTTAAATTTAACAACCAATTTAAAATAAAATTCAAAAATAAAAATAACCATATATTATAAAATGTTAATAAAGTATAGAATCAGATAGATCTAATTAAAATAAAGAAAATATTGATAAAAATTTATAAATAAATAATGCAATTGAAAATAATTAAAGCTGTTATTTGTCAGACTAAATTAAATTAAAGAATAATTAAGAAATAAACAGCAAATTATCTGAATTATAAAATTTAATAATATAATTAATTAAAATATCGATTAATAATTAGATTTATTTAGAATCATTAAAAATAGAAAATAGTATAAAGTAATCTTTAATAAAAAATAATTTGAAACTTATATTTTTAGTAAAAAATAATAAAGAAATTTATTAATTTTTGTAAAACGAGTGAGTATTAGAACATTTGAAATAAAAAAAAAAAAAAATAATAAATCCATAATAATTATAAAAATATTCAACATAAATCTTGAACAAAGAAAATTAATTTTCACTGGATTTAAAAAAAGATAAGTATATAATATAAAATAATAATAAAATTCAACAAATATATGACCATAAATAAAAATAATAGTATAATAAGGAACATCAAAGTAGAATATAAAAAAAATAAATTAATGAAATAGAAATAAAATAATTAATAAAATAACCTATTTTGTCTTAATTTATAGATAATTAGTAAAAAATTTTAAATAAATCTAAAGAGTTTTGTAGATCTGAATAGGAATATTTATTAAAAATTAATTAAGAATAATAAAGTTAAAATTAATATAGATCTATTGAAGATAGGTTTTTAAACATTTTAAAAATGAATTCTGGATAAATTTAAAATTAAAAAAATTAATAATCGTTTCTATTAAATTAAGTATAAAATATAAAAGATGAAGAAAACTCCTTTTAATTTTGAGCCAATCACTAATAATAAAATAAATAAAAAGAGTAATTTAATTAGCAATAATAACTTCCAAATAAATATCTCTATAATAATTTCCAAAATGAAGAATAATAATTAAATAACTAATAAAATATTTTTTAGCATTAAAATGATGAAAGTACTTAATAGAATTAATAAGACTAATAATATATAAATAAATTAGAAATATTAAAATAAAAAATAAGATACAAGAAGGAATAATAAAATGAATAATAATTGAATTGATGATGATTATATTTATATTTAGAAATAAAAAGTATAAATAAAGAATATTTAATGTAAAAAAATTCTATAATTAGATTAGATTTAAATAATAAAATATAACAAAATGTAGTAAATAAATTAAGATGAAAAAGTTGGGTTAAATAAAGAGGATATTAAGGAGGAGGATTACTAAACGGGTGTTTAGGAAGGGTAAGATTAAGTAAAGGATGTGATATTGTAAGATTAAGATGAGAATAGTAAATATTATTATGACGAAGATCAATATCCTCCGAATTTAGATTTGGTTGAGAAGCACTTGAAGGCGAACAAGGTAGGAATAGTGACAAATTTTGATGACTTCTGCCTATGTTGTGGGAAGCCAGTAAATAAAACAGAAGTAGATTTAAGTATTGATAGAGCATCTCTAGGATTCCTAGGTCCACTGTTTCCTCTTTACTTCGACTACATTCTATATGCAGTCTTAATTTGTATACTCCTCTTCTTAGTCAATATCTACTCTCTCGTTTATAATTTGTAAGGACCCACATGCAATTACATTATTAACTGCAATAATGTCACCAAAACTTCTCTCTTCAACTAATAAGATATGAATGTTCAAAGTATATCTAATCTTACTAATGTTATTGTCATTCTCATTTTCCTTCAAATTTATTAAGCCAAAATGAGGAAATCCACTATTAAATTTGATTAAGAATCTAACTCTCCTGCTGATTACACCATTATGCTTTCTAATCTTCCTCCTGGCTAATTTAATGTTGAAGATGTCAAAAATCTATTTTCTGAATTCTTTCAATCTTCTGAAGTTCATAAAGCTTTCTAAACTAAATATGATTAAGCTATTATAAAAAAGGTGAACTTGACTTATAACATTAATTAGTTTAGTGAAGTTTTAGGAGAAATAGAGAAGGCTCAAAACTAGAAGATGGAAATGTTAAGAGAGAAAGATTAGGAATCAGATAAGGATAAGATAGAAACAATGAATAATGAATTTGCTGAATTAGAAGAGAAATTAGTGAATTTAGAAAAGAGTTTAAAAGAGATGGAGAGTGAGATTCGTAAAGGAAATGTGGATTAAACGACAGGAGTGGTATTTGTTTAATTCGATAGATAGGAAGTGGTTCAATATATTTTAAGTTTTTAGTAGACATCGTTTATGAAGGGAGTGTTTATTTGGATATGCAGTAAGATAATGAGTGAGAGTGCGTTTAAAAAGGCATTCCCTTAATAGATGACTTTCAAAGATAGACAATTGAGACTGGAGAGAGCTCCTGAACCATCAGATATTAACTGGTCTAATATGGGCATAGATAAGTCAACTATTCTCAAATTGAAAATTTTAACTCACTTAGCAACCTTCATTCTATTAGCTGTTTGTTTTGGAATGATTTTAGGAGTGAACTTAGGACAATTAGAACTTTCTGCTTAATAATAACAAAAAGACAGTTCTGATGTAAATTTTTAGGTCAAGATTTTCTTTATTTCCACGATAGGCTCAGTCTTCGTTGTCCTAATTAACTTTGTATTGGTTGAACTGATTAACTCTATGACAGCTAAACAGAAACTGCCCACAATCACTCACGTTTGTCTTGCTATTGCATAAAGACTCTCTATCAGTTTACTTGTCAACACTGCCTTAGTTCTACTAATTGTCTAAATGTATATTGGAAAGTCAGCCTAAAAACAAACAGACATTTAAGCTATAATGTAACTCATAGAAAACACATTTACTCTTTTCTTCTCTAATGCTTTGGTCAATCCTATTGTTGATGCTATTAACCCATCTGAAATTCCTCGTTATCTTAAAAGGAGGAAAGTCAAAAACATAGAAGATAACAAACTTATAACTTAGAAGGAAGCTTAATTAGCGTTCAATGGAGAAGATCTTTTAATGGAAGTTAAATACTCTTCAGTAATAAAGACTTTGTGTTTTACCGCCTTTTTCTCCTCATTGAATCCGCTATTCATCCTCATTAGCATTCTTGGTCTTATTCTCAAATACTGGTCTGACAAGTACTTCATCCTTAGAAGAGCACAGGAACCAATTTTGCTTTCAGATGAACTCAACACTTTTCTCACTTCCTTCCTTTAATTTGTACCAATTTGCATTTCTTTAGGAGGTCTCACCTTCAAAAAATTCATACAACCAAAATCAAATTTGACATTGGACTTTATCACTCTCGGAATATCTTGCTTACACCTTGTGATTCCAAGTCTAACTCTAAATTAATTATTATTTACGATTGATGAAAACACTGCAAATTCTACTCCATATGATAAAGCTAGGATTGGATTCTCTTGTGATTATGACAGGACAAACCCTTTGACTCAAAAAATAGCTAATGAGGAATGGATTGAGTTCCAAGTCGAAAATGGGCTCATTGAAAAGGAAAATGCAGCAAGTATGAAAGAGTAACAAGCTTAGTCAAACATTTTAGGCAATCTTTAGCAGGTTTAAGGTAGGAACAGGGTTAATTTCTAACAGTAACAAATTAATAGACAAAACTTAATGCAATATCAAATGAATTTCTTCAATTAGTCATAACAATATTCCTAGATGATTCCTCAGTAAGTAAGATGTAAATTTTTATAATATAAGATAAGAAATATACAATAACATGCCTATGATGATGAACAATATGATGCGAATGCCTTTGCAACAGCCAATGATGAATATGATGAGATAGCCTATGATGATGATGAACAGATAACCAATGATGATGATAAGACAGAACAATCCTCTCCCATTCAATATGATTAGATAGCCTATGCAGATGATGAACAGCGTCTTCAAGTAACAATTACCTATGACTAACTTTATGCCTCAAATTAAACCTAATTAGCTTTTACCTCAATAATTGTAACCTTAAATTATTAACTAAAATTAAAGATAAATTCCACCTCAATTAATCTAAATGAACTAGCAGTTTTAAAATATTATCAGACCTAATCCTCTACTACAATAATAATCACAATAACAATAGTAATAATAATTATTATTGTAATAATAATAATAATAATAATAATAATAAAAATTTTCCTATAATAATTAAGTTGTTCCCTAATAAAATTTAAATAATCAAGGAATGTATCCTTAAAATCCTTAAATGAATTTATAATAAAATCCTTAAGTAAATTAAGGTATGTATCCTTAAATGAATTAGTAATCAAATCCTTAGATAAATTAAGGTATGTATCCTTAAATGAATTAATAATTAAATCCTTAAATAAATTAAAATCCATAATTAAGATAAGGAATGTATCCTTAAATGAATTTCGGAATGAATCCTTTAATAAATTAAAATATTATGATGATGTAAAATCAATAAATGAGACCTTAACAAATGAATATTGTTTAATCTAACTAATAAAATAATTTAATGAAATGAGCTTATTATTATAATAATAATTTCTTTAATTTTAATATTTTATTAATTTATAATAAGTTATAATATTAATTGGCTTGAATATGAATATTATTTCTGAAATCTAATAATTAGATATTGAACAAAAAAAATTAATTTAAGAATAGTAAAAATAATATGAAAATGCATAAGCTGCTTCTTTTGGTGCTAAATTATTCTATTATAGTTTACACATAGCTTTTTATTCAACAATCATTTATCTTAAAAACTATTTTACAATCTAAATTTCTAAATATAATAACTTCTTTCCTCTTACTGCTTTTACCATTTATGTATTATTTTGTTTATATTTGTATCATAATGTGATTTAAACTTAAAATAAAATTGAAATAAATGAATAGGAAAATAAGGATTTATTTTAAAAGGATTTGGAGTAGAAAAAATTAAAGTAATGTTAATTCTGTGCTAAATAAATAATGATGAGAATGAAGCATTGTAAAAAGTGTAAAAAATGTATAAATAAATTTGATCATCATTGTTTTTGGCTAGGAGGATGTATTGATGAATTAAATCATCGTAAATTTTTTATTTATCTATTTTTTTAAAATATAACCCATTTAATTTGTTTCTTTACTTTTTTTGATGGGCTTAATTAATATGATTATATAAAGTAATCTATTTAAATTTAAACAGATAGTTAAGTTTAGTATAGTACAGAATATAGTCTTTATCTTTTGTGGGCTGTTATTTCTTTTTTCTTAACAATTTTTACAGTAAATAATTTTAAATTAATTATTATTTTAATAATTAATTTTTATATTAATTCTATTAATTATAACTCTATTAATAAAAATTAGACATCTATGTTAGTTATACATTCCTATTTTATTATTTAAAATATTACAACTTATGAATCTTTAAGAAGACATAAAATTGATTATCTAAATAATTATAATAAAAATGTTAATCCATTTGATCAAGGAATTATATAAAACATAAAAGATACATTTTTTCATAATAATAAATATAAGTAATTTTTTAATTTAATATTAAGGAATTGGTAAGTTATTGAAAATAATTTTTTTTGTAAACAAATTGATTAATAATATAGAAATATAGAATCTAATAATAACACAGAAATAAATTGATAATGAATTATTTTAAAAAAGAAATTATAAATATATTTAATTAAATATTTTAAGAAAATATAAAATAATTATAAAAAAAATATATTTTATTAGAATATATTAAGAAAGGATATATAGTATTTTAATATATAAAATTAATAATATAATTAAATATGTTAATATGAAATAAGTATAATTATAATATTTTATAACATACAAAAAAAAAATGCTAAAACTGATTAAAGTATTTGACTAAAGTAAATTCACTTTGTTAAATGGCAATTGGTTTTTAGATAGATTGGAGATAGGAGATGAATTAGGAAGCAGTAATAATACAGTATATTCAGTTTATGACAATGAATTGAAACGAGAATTAGCTTTAAAAGAAATAATAGTTAACTAAACTGAATAGATGGAAGATGTGAGTAGAGAAATATAAATATAAAAGGAAACAATAAATTGTTGTGATAGGGATAAATAAAATATTAATATAATTTAGTTCATCGATTACTGCATTTTGCAATTTGGAATTGACGAATATAATTCTCATAAAGTGGCATTTATTCTAATGGAAAAAGGTGATTATACTTTAGAAAAACTCATCTAATCCACATTCCTCATTAAAACCTCATTTTCAGTCTAAAACATCATCCATTTCATTTAACAAATGCTTAACGCATTTGCCTATCTATAATTTAAGAATATCTCTCACTCTGATATAAAACCATAAAATATTCTCGTTGCATCTCCAATTTAAGGTAAATATATTTCTAATTCTTTTTAGAGTCTGTTTTTTAAAATAACTTATCATCTAATCTTAAGTATATTCTTAATTTAGATATAAATCATTTTTAGCAATAAACTGAAAATTAAATTCAATAACAATAATAAGATATTTTACATGATAAAAATACTTTTTGAAATACAAACACTATTAGTCAAAATAAGAATTTTTTTAATAATATCAATGAAGAGGAAAACATAAATGAGAAAACAAATATTATATAATTATACAAAATATGTGATGTTGGATGTAGTCAAATTGTAGAAAATACCAAAGAAGATAGGTAGATTAAAGGAACACTGAGCTATTTGTCTCCTGAATTAATTGATAAAATAAAAAATAATAGAGCAGTCTATAATCCATTTAAGTCTGATGTATTCTCTTTAGGATTAGTTATAATTCAGTATATTACTAATTTAAAATTTAGCCATCGTTTATAGTATAGCTAATAAATTTACGAAGAAATTATACTAGAATTAATTTAATTAATTAAAGTTAAAACTAATAATAATAAATTTATTATTTCTTATTTAACAAGTTCTTTAGAATTTAAACCATCTAAAAGGCTTGATTTTATTTAACTCCTTAGTTTTTTCTATTCTTAAATTTAAGATTAAAACTAAAATAATATGTAACCAAAAGGTTTGCTAAATGTAAATTCTTTTTCTAATAGTCCTAATACTAATTAATCTTAAATAAATATAAAAAAAAATTCATATTGAAATAAAAGCCCTCCTAAAAAAAACTAATTTAATAATATATAAATTATAAACATCAATAAAGAGCTTAATAATTCAAAACTAGATTCACAAAATTCTCCTGTTTTAAAAAATAGCAGTGTTTAATAGTAACATTAACTTTCTATTTCAGTAAATGTTAGTCAAAAATTAAAATAATTTAAATAAAATCAAAATTAGTAAATTTAATAAAAAAATATTAGCAACAATCAAAAAAAAATAAATACAATAAATTATTTATAAATAAACAAACTTAATTTAGACTAAAAAAATAATTAAAATAATGAAAACAATAATTAATAGTAAAATAATTTAGATAATTTAAGATAGGAAATTCAATTAAATAATGTTTAAGATTATTTATAATAATAATAATAATAATCTTAATAATAATAGTAATAAACATAGAAATAAGCTTAATAATATGTATTGTAGCAAAAAAATTAATAACAAATATAAAATTAATAGTTTTTATTATAATAGTAGTAATAAATTAATACTTAAAGCCCTTTAAAATAATAAATAATGAATTTTTAATTGTAATAATATTAACAAAAACAATAAAATAAAAATTTTAATTAATAATTTTAAGTGTAAAAATCAAACTAATTTATAAATTAAAAACTTTAAATTTTATTTTAAAAATAATAATAGTAATAATAATAATAAATATAGAAGTTATAATAGTATTAATAGTAGTAATAATATTAGTAATAATAGTTATAAAAATAATAATAGTAATAACTTTAATTAAATTAATAATAACAATAAAATTTATAATAAAATCTTGATTAATAATAAAATCAATAGCAAATAAAAATTACACATTTAAATTAATAATAAATTGTATAATTTGAAATATAATAGTAAAATACAAAATAGTAAGAACAAAAATATGAAGATTAATAATAAATAAATTAATAACATATTAATTAAGTCCTATAAAATTAAAAATTAATATTTTTTTAAGATGATGAAAAAAATTAACAGTTGAAACAATAATATTAAAACCAATAAAAAATAAATAGAATGTCATTTTAAGAAATTTAATAATCCGAATAGAAATAAATTTAATCTAGTTAGCATATGAAATCATTATAAAATAGTTAATAATTATATTAAAAAGATTAGATTAATAATGATTAGTTATGAGATTGAGTATAATAATAAAGTTAATAAAATTTAACTCAATAAAGGTATAGTTAAAACAATAAATCATCATAAGAATTTTTGGTATAAAATAATGAATTAAAAAATGAAAATCAAGAATCTAATTAGTTTTAATAAAATTAAAATGACAATTAATCATAAATTCATTAATCATAAGACAAATAATAAATTTTTTAATAATAAAAATCTCCTTATTTTAACAAGAAAACACAAAATACTGCTTTGATTAACAATAACATTAAATAAAAAATTTAATATAATATTTTTTAAAGTTCAAAAATGAAAAGTTAATTTTTTAATAATTAGAGTTAAAAAGATACTACTAGCACTTTATATCAAACAAATAATAGTAATTTTAATGTGACTAATTTTTTTTCAGACAAATAAACTTAATAAAAAAGTGAATATAACTAAAATCAATAATAGTTAATGAGTAATAAGAAGTATGGGAGAAAATATATAAAATAGTATTTGGTCAATAATAATAACAATAATAATATCATAAATGTGAATAATCTAAATACTGTAAAAATGAATTCTGGAAGTACTTTTTAAGTAATTATATATAAATAATTAATAGTCAAATTTAAAACTAAGTATTAATACATTAAATTCAAGTAAATTAAATTCCCCGTTGAAATAAAAAAAACAGGAATTTAGAATAAAGGGAGACAATAAATCTATAAGCAATTAGAAAAATTAGTAAAAGCAAATGATATAGCAATAAATTATAAAGAGTTAACCTTAAAAAAATCAAGTAAAGTCATAAGGAATAATATAATTAAGTAAATGTAATGATTTGGTTGATTAATAGAATATAAGTATATTATATTAAGATAGTGATAGTAAGTAGATAAGTCCTTTGAAAAAAACGAATTCTTTGACTAAGACCAATTTTTAAATTTAAGCAAACGAGTTTAAAGAGGTGAGTTTGAAAAAGAATAAGGCAAAGATTTAATAACAATAATTTTAATAAAATTAATTTGATAATTCAATATGTTAACAATTACAATAAAATCAATTGAACTGCAACTTTATTTATGTAAATGATTATGTAGCTGAAAAAATAAATAAAAATCAGTTTCACTTATTACTGCATAATGAAAACTAAATTCAAATAATATAATTGTTTATTAATAACTTTACTTAAATGAATTCTATCATTAATTTTATTTCTTAACTTTCAACTAAATTCACTTAATTAACCAAGCTAGTTTTAATTTTAGATTAAGTTGAAAAAATAGATAATATTTTCCCTTAATTATCTGCTTAAATTAATTAGCTTGAATATTTTTATAGTATTTGTATTAATTTATATTAAATTCAAATTAACCCTGATTAGTTGAGATATATTGACTCTTTTTTCAAAGAAAATCAAGATAAGTTTTGAGATTTGTCAATTTTTATAAGCGAAATTAATTATAACTATTTAGAACATATTCTTATTTTGGTTGAAAATGTTCATTTAATTTCCAAGCTTAATAAATTCTAATTTTCACTATCAAATTCTAAAATACAATAAAAATCATAATAAATATATAAGTAAAAAATTCATTAAACTAAGTTTTTGAATATTCTAATGTAAAAAATTAATAGTAATTTAAGTATTTAACATGTGTTTTTAAATATAAAAAATATTGAGGAAATAATATTCTATTAAGTTTTATAAAATAGCAATAATAAGTAATATCAAAATCTTATTTATATAAATAATTAAAAATATGGGGAATATTAGTAAAAATTTCCTTTTGATAATTAAAAAATTGATAATTTATGTTTTGATAGTTCTTTGACAGATCTTTAAAGTCTTTAGGAATATATTTACAATGTAAAAATATAAGAATTAAAGATTGATTTAACTTAGTTATAAAGTTAAATTAATTATTAGGATTTGTTAGAATTTATTAAACTTATATGGTCTAAAAACATTAACAAATTTAATTTCACTATTGATTTTCACTAGTTTAATCTTAACAAATAACAAATTAATAATATATTTAGAATGTTTGGTCTTAACATTGAATTAAAATAACTGATCATTAAGATAAAAAATCATCCATTAAGTGAATAATAATTATAATAATTAATGAATAGTTTAAAATTTTCTTCAAAATTATAAATATTAAAAATTAAATTAAAAAGGACAATTGATATAACAAAAATAAAAAAATTTATAGACGAGTGTTTTAAAAATAATATAAGTTCAAAAAATGTATATGGAAATTTAAAAAATCTAAAAATTATAATAAATTTTAATAATAAAAATAATTAAATCATGAATTAAGATGATTCATAACAATAAAATAGTTGTTGTTTATCATTATAAAACGCTTAATAAAAATATTATGATAAATTTTATTAATGTTTAACATGCTATTAAGATGATTTTATATAGAAGTATTATGTAAAATTATGTTAAAGTTGTGTTTAGAATTGCCATTAAAATCATTAGATTCTAGATATAGGATTTCAATTCGACATGTGTATTTGTTATTCATCAGATAAATGCATTGCAATAAATAATTAATAACAAGCTTGTTGCTCAATAATGTTTAAAGATACGATGATATATGCTTTTCAGTAAAGCTAATTATTTTAACTATAAATAATTATTTTTATTATTTTAATAATTATTTTAATATATTAAATAAATTTATTAATATTTTTTAGATGTAAAGAGTGTGAGTAAGATGAAAATTTTCTGGTTGATAATCAAAAGTTAATTTGTTCTTTTTGTAAATTTATGTTTCACAACTAACATGATTGTGTTTAGCTTGGAATTAAATATTTTTAATGTTCTTAAAAATAATAATAATATATATCACATTATAATAATATATGAAACTATTTAAATTTTATCAGTGATTTTAATATATTTTTAAATTCAAACATTGTTATTATAAATTTAAAATAAGTTAAAAAATAGTATTATTTTAATAAAATTAATGGTTTAACAAAAATATATTCGAAATTTGTAATAGATGTATTTTATTTTAGAATTTATGAATATTTTGAAAATTAAAATTACTTATATTTTAATTTAAATCAATTTTATTAATTTAAGATAAAAGAAGTATCTATCATAATATTTAAAATATATTTTTAAAATTATATTTCAAAAATTAAAATATTAATTATTTATATAAAAACATCTAAAATATTCATATTTAAATTATTTAATATTATAAATAGTTCAAATTTTAATATTTAAAAATATTTGCCTTTTTAAAATATTTTCTTAAGATTTAGTTTCTTATAATTTTCTGAATAATTTTTTATTATTTGAAAAAATAATTTGATCTTCTTCTTTTGTCCAAATGAGCTATTTTTCTTTTTCTTTGTTTTCTAATTAGAAAAATAAATAATTTAATTTACTTAATACTTAAAATAAATCATTCCAATCTCCACTAACTGATTATAACTTATCAAGAATTATTTAATAATCTGAAATCTAAAAAACATTTTAAAAGAATTCTAATTATAATTAAATTTAATTTTAAGGATTTATTTGGATTTATATTTTTTTAATAGTTTTATCTTAAATTTAGTCATTTGATTATAAGATATTATTGAAATGTAAATTTTTTTTTTAGAAAGTTTTAGCGCAGATTTTAAGATCTTGATAATTATCAATATTAATCAAAGATTATTGAGTTACAGGCTCTAAAAAATGATGGGCTAAAAATAATGATAAGATTAGAAATACTTTGATGTGCTACTAAAATAGAGTTTAAAGTTTTAGTTCCATCTTAATTAATTTTGAAATCCAAATAAGAAAGCTACTGATTTTACAAGAGGTAGGTATAGATTTTTTGGATATCCAAAAAGGTTAAGAATTGCAAATAATGTTTGTATCTATCTTTCAGACTCATACTAGTTCTGTTGCTAAAAATTTTATTCTTTATTAGGTATTCCCATAATTTACTTTCGCTATTTCCTTCTTTTAATTGGCTTACGAAATATAAAATTGAAATATCCTCTATTAAATAAAATCTTTTGTTAATTTATTTCTCTTCTGGCCAGTATTTACTATCATTTATATATTCTTCAAATAAAGTCAAATAGTTTCTAATTTCTTAATCTTAAAAGTTTTTTTTTTCTAATCTTTCTTTTAATATATATTTATTTTCTTTATCCTCTATAATTTTATTATCATTAATAAATATTTTTTATTGTTTTGTTTTTTTTTCATTTTCTTCTTTCACTATTTAAATATCTAATAAGCTTTTTTTACTTGGAGTTTCAAAATTTTTCAATTCTTAACTTTATTTATTGGCTTAAACAAAAGTTTATATTAAATCGAGGTCTAATTTAATTAATTAGTAATCTTAAATCTATTCTTGATTTTATTATTTGATATTTTATTGATAAGATTTTAAAGGTTTATCTTTTTAATCTTATTTAAAAAATTAAATCTCCTTTTATTAAGAATCAATTTAAATAGATTATTATTCTATTTTATTAGTTGAATTTTGATTAATAGAATTTTACTAATGATTAAAAGAATTATGACTTTATCTGGTTTCTCTTTTCAACATATGAATATAATAAATGATTACCCGCTTTAATTTATAAGTATTAGATATATAATGAATTATAAGTGAAAATGTGTTATATAAAATATGATATATCAAATGACTTCATCATTAATTTTATTTTAGTTAGAGTTTAACATATGAGCGAGAATTTCTTTTGTGTATTTTAGTCTTTTGGTCATTTCTGTATTCTAACTTTGAATGGCAGTTTCAAGTGCGAATTGTTATTTTTCTTGTTTTTTATTTATATAGGTAAGGACTTTGTTTTCACTGCTAATTATGATTTCAGTTTTGTCCATAAAGTTGACCTTGATGAAATATTAATGATAGTTATAATGATAATAATAATGAAATTGATAATAATAATAATTATTATAATAATAATAGTACTTGTACGATTTTATTGCTAAGTCTGAACAGAAGAGCATGTCTGGTTTTGACCCACTTTTTGATATAAACCATAGGCTGATTATTGTTCTTATCTTCATGCTCATTGTTGTTAGAATTAGTCTCAAGTTTCATGTTCTGTTGCTGGTTATCCAAATAACTCATGAAATTCTGTAAAAGTGTCACTTTTTTTGTCAACTCTTTGGGATAGTCGTCAAAAGAATGACTCACCATATTGTCGATCTTTTCGTTCCCTCTTCTCTCCATATACTCGAAGTATCTAAAATAATATTCTATTTTCATCACTTTAATTATAATTTATTTCTATTTTTTTACTTCTTCTTAGGATTAAATATTATTTTTGTCGAATCGTTGAAATAAACTCCTGTTGAATTATTAGATAACAAGTACCCTAAACCATATTTACTACTATAATCAACAAACTTTTTCACATGAATGTCATCTATTTTTATTAATTGCTTATCACTTTTCATGTAAGTTTAAGTACTTCTTAATTATCCTATGTTGTTTTGATTACTGAAAGTATTTTATTGATTAGTAGTATTATAAAGGTTGTTTTGGACAAAAGTGTTTTGTTTGTTTAAACCTTTTATTTCATTTTTTTGAGAAGTAGTTGATGGCCTGTTGTTATTGAAGTTGTTGTTATTGTTATTATTATTATTATTATCAAAATGATTATCATTAGTATTATTGTTGTTGTTGATATTGATGTTGATTGTATTTATGTTATTGGAGACGATATTATTGGTATTAATATTATTGTTGATAGAGTTGGTATTGTTTATATTGTTAAGATTGATGGAATTGATGTTATTATTATTATTATTATTATTATTATTAGAATCAAAATTATCCTTATGTGAAGATTTAAAGTTTAGATTTGTAGTTCTAAATTTGTTATCATTGGTATCCTTCTTGTGATTGATATTTGGAGCTGTCTCTAGAAATCTTGCCTAATTGTTATTATTGCTACTACTGTTCTTGTTCTGTCCTTATATCACAGAAGATACTGCTTGATTCTGATACTTCTTTATCAGATTCTAAGTTGGAGGACACGCCAAAGTAGAGCTTGGAAGGCAAGAAGGAATCATTATTCCTTTATTATTATTATTATTATTATTATTATTATTATCATTATTTTTATAATTAATATCATTATTATCATATCATAATTATTATCAATAATTTTATTATCGTCATTATTTTCAATATAAATTAAAATTCTTTGACTTTTTTATAAATATGATTAATAATAAGAATATTATAATGATAAAAATTAAATATATTATTTGATATTATATTTTTAATTAAAAAATACCCTGAAAGAAAGAGTGGCCAAGAATTTCATCGAGAGTGGGACGTTTACTTGGATCTTAAACCAAAATCCTTGTTATTAGGTTCTTGCTACTCTCACTTATCTGTACATTCTCAGGAAACGAATAATTATTCATTTTTATCTTACGATAAGTTGTCTTTACTTCCGGAGTTTCAAAGGGAGGCTTACCAATTAACATCGCATAGCTTATATTTATATTTATAATTATAATTATTATTAATATTATATATTTATAATTATGATAATTTTAATTGAATTAATTGATATTATTGAATTTTAGTTAATAAGATATTTAATAATACATAATAACTCCTAATGACCAAATATCAACTTCATAAGAATGTCCAGTCTTACCTTCTAGTATTTCTGGAGCAATATAATTAGGTGTTCCACAAATGGTTTTCCTCTTTTCACCTTCAAAGGATAATTTAGCAGCCAAACCAAAATCTCCAACCTTTATTTCCAATTTGTCATTGAGAAAAAGATTGCCTAGTTTTAAACTATTAATAATTAATCATTTATAAATTATATACTCTCTGTGTATTATCCGATTGATATGTAAATATTTTAAAGCCATTATTATTTAATGAATGTAATACTAAGTTTCAAATTCGGTTAGTCTCTTTCTCCTTTTCACTAATTCGTTTAATGTTTAATTCGCACATATTTCTAGCAAAATATAAACATTGTCATGGTCTTCAAATACATGTTCAAACTACACAATGTAGCTGTGTTTAATACTTCTATGAATTTTTATTTCGCTTATCAACTATTTATTATTATTATCATATATTATTTATATTTATTTTTCATTTTAAAAACATATAAAACCAATTTAATAATTTTTGTTATCCATTTTTTATTCATTTTGTTTATAATTACTTTTTATCTTGCTCTAGATTTAGTTAGAGTATTTTTCGCTATTATTTTTACTGCTTATAGTTTTTTAGTTTCTAAATTTGTAATTTCATAACATTTAGCAAATCCTCCTATCGAATATATATTTTTGTAAATTATTAATAAAAATAAAAATATTTTTATTTTATTTTACCTTTTCCAATCATCTTTCCTCATAAATATTTTCTAACATTATTGTCTCCTGGAGTTTTAGATAGTTTTTCTTCTATAATGACTCCTGTAGCTTAATCATTATTGGCTTATTATTCTCTAAATGTTTATTTTATATTACTTACTTATTTATATTCGTTTTTGTTTAAGCCTTGGAATCCATTATCATTTTATTATAATCTCTTTTATTATATTCAAATTAAATAAAACTAATGCTTTTGTTTATATGATTCTATTTTTACTTATTTATTAAATAAATTATCAGTTATATTTATTTTTATTATAAATAAATTAAAATTAATTATTTTATTTCTATACAAAAATTTTTTTAATATTTTAAAAATGAATAATAATGTATTTTAAATAAAAAACTTAAGTTTAGATATTTATTTAAAATATAAATTATTATTTTTCATTTTAAAATTATATAAATATAGTAAATCAATTTAAATGATTTTATATTTTTTCAATTAATGATTCAAGATTAAATAATAAATCACTCATTTCATCATGTAAATTTTATTTTATAGAATATATTTATGAAATAATTTACTAAAATTATGATTATTAGATTTAAATTATAACATATTTAATTAATTCTAAATTTTATTCATCATATATAATTTTGATAAATTCATTTAAATAAGCTAAAGATATTTTAAATTATTGTTAAAGATTTTAATTATTAAAAAAAGTTTAAAGATATATTAATTACTTAATCCAACCAAACGTCAACTAAATTGTTTTAAATTTTGTCAAAATACATAAAATGTTAATATCTACAGTTTATAAACTTTAATAAAAAAGACATAGTATTTATTATTTTGTTCATAAATCAACATTCTCATTTTCAAACTAATTTAATATCAAGCTACTTAACTATTGATTTTTATAAATATGTAACAATAAATTTCTATTCTATCTTTAACAAAATTACAATGTATTATAAATGCTTGTATTAAAATCTTCATCATTTAACTCTAAATAAAACTACATTACTTACATGCTGAATTGATTTATATTTATTATCGATTTTTCATGTTTATTTAAATGAAAAATATCTTCAATCTTCTCTATAAAAATATCTTAAAAATTAAATATAGATTTTAAAAGTTCTTATATATTTTTAGTAATTTATATTAAATTTTAATCTTTTTAATGGTTTTTTTTTTTTTCAAACACTTGATTTTTAGAAATAAAATACAAAAATTTAAATAATTTATTAAATACTTCTTACTATATTAAATATTCGTACATTTTTTATTAGAAATTTTTATCATTATTATTCATTAAATAATTACAAATAATATTTAATATATAAATAATAATTTCTGAAAAATATTGAGATAAACAATCAGTTTACTAAAGTATTTCATAATTTATGTTTATTAAATAAAAAACAGACAATTATAAAACATCTTTTTAATCTTCTAATATTTATAAATTAATATAATTTGATAATCTTGCAAGGATTTAGAAACAATTTTATAACAATTCAATTATAATATTATTTTAAAAAGTAAAATTATCTTTTGATTAATTTTAATTATTTTATTAATTATAATTGATGTCATTAAATTATACAAAACTGATAAATTTTATGATCATTTAAATTCCTTATTATTTTATAAATTACAAACAACCCTCTTTATTCATAAATAAATAATTTGTAAAAATATAAAAAATATAAAGTATGCAAGATTAACTAAAATTTATTCCATCATTATTATATTTTTATAAAAAAGTCTATAAATTATGTACTAAAATTTCATTTAATTAGAATTGATTAATTTTTTCTAAATTTTAATCATTAAAAATTAATAGTCCATCATTTATTATGCAAAGAATATCCATAATTTATTATTCATTTTATACATTATAAACTATTTACCCTTCTTATTATATTATTTTAATCAATACTTTAAATAAAGATGTTTAAATTTCTATAATTTTATTATAGAATAAATTGATATCAATTTAATCAGTTGAGTTTTATATTTAATTAAGAAAATTCTAATATTTTATTATATTTTCAACATTAAGTTTTTTAACAAATAAATAATATAACTGAATATTTTAATTATTAAGAACATTTTAAAAAGCATTTTAAATATAATTAACTTCTTATTCATATTCTTCTAGTTTTTATTAAATTCAATCGTTTATTAAAAAATTATTTTTTTATTGAATAATAATCTACCTTTTGCAATCTAATTTTTATTTAATTCTATCTCACCTAATGTAAACTTAATAGTTCTCTCTTTGTTTTAACATAATTTTCCCAGCACTTGATATCATAATTAAAATATTTTTAAATTATTAATTTTTTATATTTATAAGTGAATATATTAAATTCAATTCACTAATTTTACAGAAAATAATAAATAATTTATAAAAAAATATTAAAAAATTAATTCAATTTCTTATAAAAGTTAGTAATCTAATACATTCTTTAAGTTTTTATTGAGTTTAATTAATTTTGTCTCTTTCTTTTTGAATTAATTTATTTTCTTCCATTTAATCAAGTACTTTTTCATTATTTTGTGATGTTAAAGGATTAAAATTTTTATCTAAATGATTTGAATACTGATTAAACTAATTAAAAAGAAGGTGAAATTAAATATTACTGTATAAATATTCACTAAATCTTTGTTAAAATACCTAAAAATAAGAAACTAAAGAAAAATAAATATTTTCTGCATACTCAAATTAATAGCCTTCATTTTTATATTTTGCTATTGGCATTTATAAATTTTCTCCATCTAAACATATTTAAATAGTTTCAAAATTTTAATCATTACTTTGATTTGTTTAAAATAATAATTTTTAAAAAAATCATTAAAAATTGATTGTTATTGAGTTTTGATTCCTTATCTAAAAGACTTTACTTTTAATTATATCTAAATTTTTTAAATATTAATTATTTTATGTATTTATTATATTAAACTCAACTTAATTTAATTATCTATCAATTAATTCTTTTAAAAAATCTCAATTTTTTTATGAATAACTTTCTAAATTTTATAATACGTCTTAAAATAATTCCTGAAATTTTTCAAAGCTATTTTAAAGAAGAAATTTTACTATTTCTTTAAATATATTATTAATATTATCAATAATTTCATAAGATTTTTTTGTAACATCTTATAAAATTTATTAAAAAAAACTGTTAAAAATATCATTATCATAAAGATTTGGTAAATAAACTCCTCTTCTGTTATCAATTTATTATAAAATTTCATTAAATAGCTAAAAATTTAAAATTTTTTCTGTCCTTAATTTAATAAGATATTTTTAATGTTCTTAAAAATATTCATATGATCTTTTCATAATATACCAATTTTATTGATTTGGAAAGCTTTCATAATTTCCTTTATAAATTTATTATAATTATTTTTCAAAAATCTACATTTTATTATTAAAAAAATTTTATTTTTATTAATCATTTAATAATTCTTAAGGTAATTTGTCTAAATTTTCTTAAGTTTTTTTTAATTTATCGTTAATTTTTTTACTAAGATCTTTAAAACATATATTTTTTAATAAATTTTCTTTCTATTTTTCCATCAAATATCTTATTAAATTTACTATTCCTTAATTTTCTTATGGTATTTTTTTTAATTCGTCTATTTAATAAAATAACTAATTCTCCTTCTCTCTTATAGTCTCAAATTATATCTCCTCTCCATCTTGTTGAGTCCTATTTCTTACTGCAAAATATTAAAATTCATAATCTTATAGCTAATTAAGAAATCCTTTTTACATTAAATCTATTTTTGTTATTACCATTATTGTCCTCTCTTTTTTTTTATCAGCATTCATTGCAAATGATACGGCTTCATTTGTAGCAATATCTTAACCTGAACTACAAGTTAATAAAATTTAACTATTATTATTGTAAATAAATTTTTCTATTAATTATTTAACTTAATATTATATCTAAGGAGGAAAATAACATATTCCTGGCATGTCTATTAAAGTGAGATTTATTTGTTGCCTATTGAATACTGTTAATTTTATAACCTCTTCAAATATGTCTTTTTCAGGATGTAGTTCTTTTAATTTTGAAGTCATTTCTTTAATTTTTTCTTAAACTTAATTATATTCTATCTTTTAAGTTTCTCCATTTTCTAGTTTTATTTCAATAAAGTCTTTTTCACTAGATAATAATTAAATTTCAATAGGACATCTAGTCACTGTACCTTCTCCTTTAGGTAAACTAATCCCACTTATATTTTCAAGCAAACTTGATTTTCCTGCTGTCTAATTACCAATAACTACTATTGATGGTATTTATATATCACTATCTTCTTTTAAAATATTTCTTATTTAATCCATAGTTTATAATATTGGACGAACTTAATCATTATAATTTTTTAAAAATTCAGCATCCATTTTTTTAATATTAGTTATAAATTTTTAATTCTGATAATAAAATTATCTGATTTTATCTTTTATTAATATAAATAAATATATTTTAATTATAATTTTTTATTAATTAATAAAATAATCTCTTTTAAAAATCGAGGCTGGTGGGGCTTGATCCCACAACCTTTTGATCCGTAGTCAAATACTCTACCATTAAGCCACAGCCCCATTAAATAAATTATGATTTATTATTATTAAATATAAATTATATTCTATATTAATTTATTTTTATAAATATAATTATAAAATTCTATAAATACTTTTAAATTTAAAAATTTTAAAATAACATAAAAATTTTTAATTAACTAATTCATTATTTATTTAATAATTATTATCAATTTAAAATTATTAAAAAATTTAATAATAACATAAAAAATAAGCAAAGGAAGATTGGGACAATGAAAAAGGTTAAGAAATTATACAAAATTAAGAAAGAATAATAGTAAAAGAATAAGATAATATGAATTTAATGATAATAAATAAACAAAATGAAATAGAAGAATGAAGAAAGATAAAATAAAACTTTTTAAGATAAGAAATATTAGAGAAGGGATATGATCCTGGAGAATTTATGTAACATTTGGAAACAATAAAAATAAATGGAGAAAATATAGACAATTGGGAGATGTAAGAACTATTAATAGAAGTAAAACTATTTTAAGAGACAAGAAATAATTTAGAAATAAATAACATTACAACTATTCAATAATTAGATGTTTAATATTCTCATTTAAATGATAAAGATATATTGGGCATTTATTAAGTTGTAGATATAATAGAGAAAAGTTAGAAGAATTTAAATAAAACGAAATAGCAATTAATTAACACTTAACCTTCGAACTAAAATTTAAATGAATTACAATAAGGATTGGAAGAGCCATTCTAAATATAAATTTAATGCAGGAAATCTAATAAAATGATTGAAATATTAGACTTAAAAATAACAGTCTGTTAATCATAATTAAAATCAGCTGGTATTTTAAGTCTTGGTAGAACCTTTACTGCTTATAAAATAATTACTCAAATCACTAATTAATAATAACAATAATAATATTTTGAAGTTTATAGAAGGTTTAGTGACTTTAAATGGATTAGAAATGTACTTAAAAATTGTTTCCATGGTACTATCTAAAAAACTGACATTAGAATGTCTTATTTATAATAATATATTAAGATTTAGACAGGAATAATGATTTTTTTTCAAAGCATTATTTTCTAATCTTTTTTAAAAGTTTTTCATAATTAAATTTAGAAAATTATTTAGATAGCCAATGATTTATTATGTAGAAAGTCCATAATAAGGTATTTTTTAAGTAACCATTTCGCATAATATCATTCCAAATGAATAGACATCAGACTTTTCACAATTCCTTTTATTCCTAAGAATTTCAGGAGCCATCCAATGAGGAGTACCAACCAAACCTATATTTCCATCTTCTTTACTTCTTAATTTGGACCTAACTCTAGATAATCCAAAGTCACATAACTTAATATTCCAATTAGCATCAATAAGAATGTTACTACTTTTGAGATCACAATGTAATACATTACGACCATGAAGATAACTAAGACCAAGAGCGATATCTTCACAAACAAGAATGAGTTAATCATCTTTGATTTTAACATGTTTCTTATGTAACAGATCAAACAAACTACCTCCATCAAGATACTCAGTAATCATAAGATATTAACTATGATTGATACAAATTCCCATATATAACACTATGTTTGGATGACGTAAATTACTAATTACATCTACTTCCTTAATGAAATCAGCTGTTTTTTTTTTCATCTTTTTATCAGGAATATTCTTTCCATATTATTTTACTGCTATTTCTTATCCTAACCATATTGCTTGATATACTTCTCCATATGATCCTTCTCCAACTTTCTTAATGAATTCTAATTATTTATAATCTATCATGAAGTTTGTCCCTATTCCTACTTTCTTTACTATTTATGATTATTATTTTATCTATTATTTTTCTTTTTTCTTTTTCTGTTTTTTGATCTATTGTTTTATCTTCTGGCTTTCATTTTACTTTTTTAAGTTTAATTTATCTCTTTACTTATTTAATACATTTAGTTATTATTGATCATCATTTGAAGTGCACTTATTTTTTTCATCATTACTAGAATCTGAGTTACTTTCTTCATCATATGAGGATGATGAACTGCTAATAATATTTTAATTACTATTGATATCTTAATTCTTAGTACTATTTTTTCTTACTTAAGCTTTTTTTACTTGAACTACTTATTAAACTGATTAAAATTAAGAACTAAACTAATTAATGAATATTCTTTTACCAACTTATACTCCTTCTATTTCTTAAACCCCATTTAGTTTATTATTATTTATATTATTAGAAACTTAATTATTTTCAAAATTTAAACTCATATAATTTTACTCAAACTTCTTATCAGATTCTTAATTTTGTAATTGCTAATCAATTATTAAATTAGTTCAATCCTCATTAATAC
>Ga0315908_10000532_pt1 | contig 30178 bp, 31 predicted proteins | sample LakEriMetagenome_12_FD_203520 | JGI IMG/M metagenome (GOLD analysis project Ga0315908, IMG submission 203520) | Freshwater fungal communities from buoy surface, Lake Erie, Ohio, United States - Buoy 4 MA124 | ecosystem: Environmental > Aquatic > Freshwater > Lake > Lake biofilm | place: USA...
AAAGAAGGAACAATCACAGCAGCCAATGCATCGACATTAAATGATGGTGCTTCTGCATTGATCTTGGCTTCCGCTGAGGCAGTTGAAAAGCACGGTTTAACGCCAATCGCGAAATTGGTAAGCTATGCAGATGCTGCTCAAGCACCTGAATGGTTTACAACTGCTCCGTCATTAGCAATTCCTATCGCACTTGACAAAGCTGGCTTAAAAACAAGTGATGTTGATTTCTGGGAATTGAACGAAGCCTTTGCTGTTGTTGGAATTGCCAACACTCGTATCTTAGGTCTTGACCCAGAGAAAGTTGATGTGAACGGTGGTGCCGTAGCTTTAGGTCACCCACTAGGGAACTCAGGATCACGTGTGATCGTTACACTTATCAACGTGTTGAAACAAAATAATGCGAAGATTGGTGGAGCTGGAATTTGCAACGGAGGCGGTGGTGCTTCTGCGATGATTATAGAGAATATTTAATTCATCTACCAAATAGTGAGAAGGCTCCCAATTGGGGGCCTTTTTTATTTAGTGACTTGTGTATAGATCGCCTCGTACATTGGCAGGATTTTTTCAAGCGCAAATTCGTGTGAACGTTTCAAGGCATTGTCTCTGAATGATTGATGCAATGCACCGTCCTCTAAAATTTTAAGCGCGTTAGCTGCCATAGATTCGACATCACCTACATCAGATAGGAAACCGGTCTCGCCGTCGATATTTACCTCGGGAATACCGCCTGTGTTGGATGAAATGACAGGGACACCAACAGCCATGGCTTCAAGTGCTGCAAGCCCAAAGGATTCCGTTTCAGAAGGCAATAAGAAAATATCTGCGATTTCAAGAACATGCGCGGTATCTCGAACTTTTCCTAAGAAAATGACGTCGTCCCAAATATTCAATTCACGCGCTAGACGCTCTAAATTGTTGCGCTCAGGACCATCACCAGCTAGAATTAACTTTGAAGGGATTCTGTTTCGAACGATACTAAAAATTTGAAGAACGTCCTCTACCCGTTTTACTTTTCGAAAATTGGAAATATGACACAAAATGCGTTCGTGATCTTTAGCATAACGGCGTCTTAAATTAGAGCAACCTTGGGACGGTTGATCCGCTGGAACAATAAAGTTTGGAATAACCGCTATTTCTCTTGTCGTATTGAAATGGCTGTACGTATCTCTTTTCAAGCTTTCTGAAACCGCCGTCACGGCATTTGATTCATTGATACAAAACGTAATGACCGGCTCAAAGGATGGGTCTTTACCTACCAAAGTAATATCCGTTCCGTGTAATGTTGTGACAAACGGGATTTCAATCCCTTGTGATCGAAGAATTTGTCGGGCCATGTAAGCTGCTGATGCATGAGGAATCGCATAATGTACATGGAGTACATCCAACTTTTCGTATTTCACAACATCTACCATCTTACTGGTCAAAACCGTTTCGTAAGGTTGGTATTCAAACAATGGATAATCACTCACCGATACTTCGTGGTAGAAAATATTCTCACGAAAACTCCCCAGACGAACGGGTTGTGAATAGGTGATAAAATGGATTTCATGTCCTTTGGCAGCCAATGCCTTACCCAATTCCGTCCCGACAACTCCACTCCCACCAAAGGTTGGGTACAACACAATTCCAATTTTCATACGGACATTTTTACAATTCAAAGTTAGTGAATACTACACTGTGTAAACATGAAAATTGGTCTTAAGTTCGATAGAAAGGAATAGAAAATTAATCAAAGTAACGCTGCTTCGTGCTGAAAAGTTCCCATTTCCAAACAAATAAACCCGTGAGGTAATAAATCCCCAAGAGAATAAACAAAGCGATGTAGGCATTGATTTCAAAGTTAAGCGAATCTGCTGTGATTAATACTGAGAATAAAACAAAGTAAAATAAAAACATTACACCTTGACGTTTTCGCACATAGCGCCAACTTTCTTGCGGCAACATCAAATTTAGTCGCTTGTTGGAAATTATGAAAAACAAAGGGATAGAAGCAATTCCGCTAAATACCAATGCGATAAATAGGACAAAGATTGAATTCACTAACTGATCTACTCGAATGAATTCACCTGTCATTATTTCCATGAGGGTTACGACAAGTGTAAAAATTAAACTACCAATAAACCACGTTTTGACTATTGCATCAGATTTCATTGGATTTCTTGAATTAGATTGTTATCATTCTTCATCAGATTATCCATTAAAATTAGCCATTATTCTTTTGTCGAATTTTACTATCAAGCTAAATTTCTAAATACAGGCAAACCATTAAAATGGTTGAAAAATTACAATCCTTTGATTTCATAACCAGGTTTCAACCCGGGACTATGAGAAACGAATCTATTCCTTAACATCTATTCTACGATTTCTCGAACATCCTCCCTCCGATCCAACGACTTATAGAAACAGCACACCATGCGAAGGGAAAGGCCGCGATAACATCAATACTATAGTGCACTCGCTGCATGACGAGCAAGGTGCCAATCACAATAGACAATATGAGAAATGGCCATCTCTTTCCTGATAATAAGTAAATGGCGAACACCAATGCAGTATGACCACTAAAAAACAAATCTGCTACGATACGCGACGGATAAATCCAGTCATTCAAAAAGGGGTCTTCCAAATAGATTAAATCCTTGTGTACAACCAACGGAAGCAAAGAAAGCGTAACGATTCTAAACATAAGAATCAAGGCATAACTACTCATGAGCAGCGCAAAGGCATGTGGAACTTTGCGGTAAAGAATCAAGTAGGTTAATAAGGTTCCATAGGTGATGCCAAAGATGAAAACTGAAGAATCTATAACAGGTAATACGTGATAGGCTGGATCATCAAACATCCAACCCAAACGTTCCGCACGAACCTCGTGAAAGGCCAGAAATCGAACAAAAACAGCCGCCATAAATGAAAGTAGCACCGATACAATGATGAACGATTTCCAGTGGCCGCGATGCATTATTTTCCTGTTAAAGCTTCATAGATCACACGTTGAATCTCCGTGCGGATATTCATGTCGCGCAACTTCCAATTCTCTTGATCTGGACAAACACGATTGGAAAGGAACACATAATTGATTCCTCGCTCTGGATCAGCCCAAACGAGCGTTCCTGTAAATCCTGAATGTCCATAACTGCTTTGTGTAGCCGTCTCGTAACATGTTCCACCACCCGAAGCTTTCGGGCGATCAAAGCCTGCTCCACGACGATTCCCACTAAACTGAGCACGGGTAAACTCCTTCACCACATCTTCACTCAAATAACGGTAATTGCCATATACCCCTTTGTTCATGAACATTTGCATCAATGAAGCTAAATCCGTTGCGTTGGAAAACACACCTGCATGACCTGCAACCCCTCCGAGCATAGCTGCACCAGGATCATGGACATAACCGCGTAATAATTGTCTTCTGTAGGTTTGATCATTTTCTGTTGGTACAATCTGGTTGGATAAGAAATAATTGAGCGGGTTGAAACGAATCGAACGCAAGCCCATTGGCTTATAAATCTGATCATACAAAAACGAATCGAATGCCATATGGGACTGTTTTTCAATAATCTTCTTGATAAAGTAATACCCTAAATCTGAATACACATAGGTCTTTTCTCCCAATGGAGCCTCCATGATTTGTTGGTAGATGGAATCGGCATAGGAATCTAAGATGTATACATTTTCGGCCACTTTCGTTTCAAAGCCTGGTTTCTTGGTCGTTGAATAAATGCGCTCGTTGTATTTTCCGTCCGAAAACGTTTTTTTGTAAAATGCAATCCATGCGGGAAGTCCAGCTTGATGCGCCATCATCTCACGGATGTTGATGTTTTTGTATTTTCCGATGACAAGTCCTGGAAGATAGTCGTTTAGGTTTTTTGATAACGAAAACTTACCTTCTGAGGCAAGCTTCATCACACCAATGGTCGAAGCTGCAATTTTTGATACCGAAGCAATGTCATACAAATCAGTATGTTTCACTGCTACATCTCCTTTATATTCATGTGTTCCAAAGCTCTTTCGGTAAATAATTTTTCCATGTAAGGCCACCACAATTTGACAACCTGGATAAGCCCCCTTCCGAATGCCATTCAGCGCAATGGAATCAATTTCATCTAACTTCTTCGCTGAAATACCAAACTCTTCTGGAGCAGAATATTTCAATCGACCTGACCATGGGAAGGTAATACCACTTTCACGTGGATGATCTTTACTGATCGTAAACGGCAATTTGCCCAACGCCGGGATTGCTCCAAAAATGAGTTGAGCCACACGGTTTTGGCAGCGTCCATGATTTTCGTATGCTGCGATCACACCTTTGAAATGTGAAACATCCATGCCTTTCAAAGCCAGTGGGTTACCAAATAACACAAGGATATTATCCTTTGAAGGATCAACCATTTTCAACACATGATTGATCTCTTCGCCAAAGCCAAAGTTGTCTTTCAATCGAACGGTATTGCTATGCAGTCCAGTAATAATCACATCGTATTTGTGCACAATCTTGGACATGCCAGCACGTGCTTCTTCTACCGTTTCGAAGTGATAGTCGTCCGCGTTTACGAAAAGTTGAATAGCTTCTTTAAATTGAGCAGAAGATCCACCAATGGATACTCGCGCAACCGAACGGTCAAGTCGAGCAAGTGGTAAAATGCTGTCTTTGTTCTTCAAAACAGCAATGGCACGTTCATACACTTGAGATTTTGCGATATCTACCTCTGCTGCGCTATAGGATTTTACACCACCTTTTTCAGGAAGGAATTGCTCCTTTGCCTTCAGAATTTTTAAGCATCGAGCATCTATCTCTGCCATGCTAATACTTCCATTTTCTACCTTATTTCGAATGGCTAAAATTGCGGCTCCCACATCTTCCGGAAACAATAGAATATCACAACCTGCCTCAAAGGCCTTGACGGCAACTTCCGATTTTCCGTAGCGATCAGCCACAGCTTTCATGTTCAATGCATCCGAAATCACCAAACCCTTGTAATTCAGTTTCCCTTGCAAATAATCATGAATCACTTTTTTGCTCAAACTTGCCGGCGTTCCAGAATCATCCAAAGCAGGAACATTTAAGTGGCCGATCATCACGGATGAGCTTCCTGCGGCAAGTCCTTCCGTGAATGGCGGTAAATCGATGGCTTCAATGGATGTTAAACTTTCTGTAATCGTCGGTAAATCGAGATGCGAATCGATGTCGGTATTGCCATGTCCTGGAAAGTGCTTTACACTTGTCATGACGCCTGCCCCTTCCATTCCTTTTACAAAAGCCCTAACTTGACGACCGACATTTACTGGGTTTTCGCCAAACGAACGAAAGCCAATAACAGGATTTTTTGGATTGCTATTTACATCCGCAACAGGTGCAAAGTTGATGTGGATCCCCAGTTCGCGGCATTCATTGGCCATCATGGCTGCAATTTTCTCTGTCAATTCAACTGAATCTGCTGCTCCAATGGTATATGCATATGGAAAACGATCCTCATTCATTAAGCGCATTTGCACACCCCATTCCGCATCCATTCCAACAAGAAGCGGCACTTTGGATTCAGATTGAAAACGAGCAATCGCCTGTGACAAATCAGCTCTTTCCCCTTTGAAGAAAATCACCCCACCTACTCGATTTTTCTCGATGATTGCGGAAACCTCATTGAGATGCGTTACACCTTGTCCAGAATACGCGGCAATCATGAAGAACTGACCGATTTTCTCATCGAGCGTCATTTGCGCCAATTGCTTTTCGGCCCAACCTTTTTCAAATTGGAACTTTTTTTCAGGATAAAATGCCTTGGTTGAAGGTCGATCGCTAATAAAAGACAACATTGGCATAGCAATGACCAACCCACCCCAAAATATATTCAAAAGAATCCCTGCTCGTTTCATAGTTCAAAAATAAGGATTTCGTTGTGGAAAAGGTCAGATTTTATCGCTTTCTTTACTGCAGTATGTCGAATTGTCATGTTCATATTTTTGGAACAATAATTGGCAAAATGTGCACGAAAAAACGAGGAAAAACTTATTTTTGTTCGAATAGAGAAAGTCATGCAGTTCAAGTTTTTAAATAAGACATTTAAGCCGAAGCAATTCAATTACTCGCCGATGTATTACGATGAGCGTAAAGAACGTTTGGAGTTGAAAAAAGCACAATTTGAACGCTTATCCGATGAAGAATTGTCTGATGAGGAGCGCAGAAATATGCTTCGTCAGTCAATGCATGAAACGTGGGACCGTTCGAAACATGCGCAACAACAGCGCTACAGCTCAAACATGCGAACCATCATCCTTTTGGTGGTTATTGTTGTTCTCGGTTATTTCATTTTCAACGGATTAGATGATGTCGATACGGTTGTTAAAAAACTCGTTTAATCGATGAGCGACTTGATCCGTTTACTACCTGACCACATTGCCAATCAAATTGCTGCTGGAGAAGTTATTCAGCGTCCAGCTTCTGTCGTTAAGGAAATGATGGAAAATGCCATTGATGCAGGAGCAGATAAAATTCATGTCGTCATTAAAGATGCTGGACGAACCTTGATCCGTATTGTGGACAACGGCAAAGGCATGAGTCCAAACGATGCTATTCTCTGTTTTGATCGTCACGCAACGAGCAAGGTACGCAGTGCTGATGATCTTTTTGCACTCACAACCAAGGGTTTCCGTGGTGAAGCGTTGGCCTCAGTCGCAGCAATTGCACATGTATCCTTGCAAACACGTCGTGAGGAAGATGAAACGGGAAGAAACATTGTCATCGAAGGGACGAAAATAAAATCCAATGAAGCGTGTGTTTGTCCTGTTGGTTCAACATTCGATGTCAAAAATTTATTTTTCAATGTTCCGGCACGAAGGAATTTCTTGAAAACGGACAATGTAGAGTTCAATCATATTCGTGAAGAATTTGAGCGTGTTGTGCTCGCTCATCCCAATCTTGGGTTTGTGCTTGTTCACAACGACGTAGAAATATACCAACTAGCCCCGGGAGTTTTGCGCAAGCGTATTGTGGATGTTCTAGGAAAAGGCGCCAATGACAAGCTGGTTCCTGTGGAGGAAAAAACAGATATCGTCACGCTGACAGGTTTTGTGTTAAAACCTGAATTCGCTAGAAAGACGCGGGGGGAACAATACCTTTTTGTGAACGACCGCTATTTCAGGGACAATTATTTGGGGCATGCGGTGAACAAAGCGTTTGACGGACTTTTGGCCGCAAAGAATTTCCCAGGGTATTTTTTATACCTGACAGTTGACCCAAAGAAAATAGATGTCAATGTGCATCCTACGAAGACTGAAATTAAGTTTGAGGAGGACAAGCATATTTACATGATTTTACTCAGCGCAATAAAACAGACCTTAGGTAAGTACAATGTCATGCCATCGCTCGATTTTGACCAAGAAAGCAGTTTTGACCTACCTTATTCCATGAAGAATCAGCCTGTTGTCGAACCCGAGATCAAGGTGAATCCAATGTACAACCCGTTCAATACAACTTCGAGTTCAGGCAATTCTAAAGGTTCTTCAAGCGGCTTCACAAAAGCAGTGAGTGCTCAAGGATTTGGCAGTAAAATAGCAAGTCCTGAAGAATGGGAGAATTTCTATTCTATTGAGGAGGAGGTGAAAAGCGAACAAGGTGTTTTGATTGAACACGATGAAGAGGATTCAAATGAGTCTAGAGAATGTTTGATTAAAGGTAAGTATTTGATTACCACCTGTCGTTCTGGATTGTTGGTCATTGATATTCAACGTGCCTTTGAACGAATGATTTATGATGAGTTATTCAATAACTTCATTTCCAATCCAATAGAATCTCAAGCTTTACTATTCCCTGTTGAAAAAAACGTAAGTAAGCAAGAGGCTAGCGCATGGGAAGAACAACGCCAAATGTTGAGTCGTCTTGGTTTTCAATGGGAAATAAACGACTCTGTTTTGTCACTTTCAGCTGTGCCATCTGTTTTGGTGCAAGAAACGATATTGACGTGCATCGATTTGATTCTGGAGGAAATTGCCTACAAGACCATAGACAAAGGTGATATTGCCCATTTGATTGTTCGATCCGTTGCTTCTGCAGCAGGAAGAAAAAAACAGCAGTTGACGGGAGATGCGGCGAATCATTTCATTGAATTGCTCTTTGCCTGTTCCGAACACGCCCTTACTCCATCAGGAAAAAAGATTATGCAAACATTGACAACTGACGAAATATCCAATAGATTTTAGCAATGAATTTCTTAAATAACCTTCCTCAAGTCACTAAGAACCTGCTGTTATTGAACATCACAGTTTTTATTGTCGTTCTAATTTTAGCGCAGCAGGGAACAGATTATACCGGATTGCTCGGAGCGCATTACATCAACTCGCCGTTGTTTGAGCCCTTCCAAATGATCACCTACATGTTCATGCATAGTTTGAATGACTTTTTGCACATCGTCTTCAACATGTTGCTTTTAGTCATGTTTGGCGCGCATTTAGAACGAATTTGGGGGCCGAAGCGATTTTTCCTTTTTTACTTCGCTTGTGGAATCGGTGCCTTTGCCTTGTACAATGCGATTGGTGTTTGGGAAATCATGGAATTGAAAAGTCAAATTACTTCATTGGGATATGATGTGTCGACGATGGACAATATTTTGATCAATAATTTTCCTTTGGATGCAACAAACGCATTAGAGAAAGAGATGGCGAGCAAAGGAGGAGCCGATGTAGTCAACAAATACTTCCGAATGATTCAAACTCCAATGGTTGGTGCTTCAGGAGCCCTATTTGGCATCCTAGCTGGATTTGCAGTTCTATTCCCAAACACGCAATTGATGTTGCTTTTCCCGCCAATTCCAATCAAGGCCAAATACTTGATTGGTGCCTATTTGATCTTCGAAGTTTACAATAGTTTCTATGCCAATGACCAAATCGCGCACCTCGCGCATGTTGGCGGAGCTATTGTCGGAATAATCCTCGTGCTTTATTGGCGCAAAACAGATCGTTCAAATTTTTACTGATGCACTCCGAACGTACATTTATCGATGATTTAAAGTATCAATTTGCCCATGGCGGGATGACCATTCGTTTGATCATGGTGAATGCTGCCGTGTTCTTAACCATAAAAGTGCTTTCTGTATTTGGAGGATTAGCGACCGGTGCAGCTGAAAATGGCGTGGATCAATTCTTACACCTTATCTTTTCTCTGGATGTTCAACTGCCATCATTCTTCATGCATCCATGGGGATTATTGACCTCCATCTTCTCCCATTACGACTTTCTCCATTTTCTATTCAACATGATCTTCCTGTATTTCTCAGGGCGCATGTTTGAATCCTTATTTGATGGCAAGCGACTATTACATACCTATATTTTAGGTGGTTTATTTGGCGGTGTTTTAGAAATTGTAGCGCATCTGTTGCCTGGCGTTCCCGAAGGACATTACGTCGTAGGTGCTTCAGGATCGATTATGGCTGTGTTCGTGGCATTGGCATTTTATCGCCCAAACATGCAAGTGATGCTTTTCGGTGTCTTACCTGTTCGAATTATTATTCTCGCAGGCGTCTTCGTTTTAATGGATTTATTTTCACTCAGTGTTGAAAGTTTAAAATCAAGCAACACAGCCCATTTTGCGCACATCGGCGGTGCAATCATTGGTGCTCTCTCGGTACAGAATATTCACAGCAAATCCAATATCATGATGATCTTTAAGCGCCTAAGCGATTGGTTTTTAGGACTCTTTCGCAAGAACAAATCAATGAAAGTAAAAAAGGGTGGTCGTACTGCTCAATTCAAGACGGATGAAGATTACAACCTTGAAGCAAAAGAGAAACAAGCTAAAATCGATGCTATTTTAGATAAAATCTCACGTTCAGGTTATGACTCCTTGTCCAAAGCGGAAAAGGATTTTCTATTCACCCAGAGTAAAAAGTAATTCATGCTCAAAGTCTTAAGGTTGTCCTTGCTATTAAAAATCTTGACACTCGTCTGTTTGTGCGGATTGCTCTTAGCGTATTTGACACCTTTTGTGCATCCAAATACACTTAAAATACTCCCATTCTTTGGATTAGCCTATCCTGTTTTACTAACCTTTACGCTTTTTGCGCTTCTATTTTGGATTTTCGCCAACAAGCGCATGGTCATTTTAATTGTACTTGTTCTTTTGATTGGCGGTAAACTCCATTTCAGAATGTTCACCCTTGGGTCAAATGAAACGGATTTGCCATCGAAAGAAAAGATATTGCATGTGATGAGCTACAATGTACGCTTGTTTGATTTGTACAACAACGATATCGAACAACGCAATAAAAACAAGGATTCCATTTTCTCGTACATCGCTTCACAAGATCCTGACATTGTTTGTTTTCAGGAATTTTACCACCAAGATAGACCAACGATTTTCTCCACTAGAGATTCACTTGTAAAGCTACTTGACACGAAAGATTTTCATGAACGCTATGCCCACAAGTTAAGGGGCAGACAAAACTTCGGGGTGGTGATCATGTCCAAATACCGGATGATTGCACGAGGAGATGTGATGTTTAACACCCAAGGAGAGCAAGATTTTAATTATTGTATTTTCGTTGACATCATAAAAAATCAAGACACCTTCCGCATTTACAATGTTCACCTTCAATCGATAAAGTTGCAGGAAGATGATTATTCTGAATTTTCGGACAATGCAGTGAAACGAGAACCAAAATCAATGTTCAGGAAGATTATTGACAAACTTCGAATTGCCTATCCAAAACGCGCAGATCAAGCACGAAGAGTCATGGAGCATGTGCGTACCTCACCCTACCCGACGATTGTTTGTGGAGATTTCAATGACACACCCATGTCCTATACCTATCATCAATTTAGCAAATTGCTCATCGATTCATTTAGAAACACATCAATGGGAATAGGCTCAACCTATGTAGGCAAGGTACCTGCAGGGCGAATCGACTATATTTTCCATACCAATGATTTACGCTCCAGCGACTTTGTGATTCAACAAACGCCGTATAGTGATCACCGCGCGATTTCATGTAAAATATTCAAATAAACCACTCATGATCGTTGAAATCAACCCAGACAACATCGATAAGCGCCTCATTCAACAAGCTGTAGATGCATTGAAAAAAGGTGGAATACTCATTTTTCCGACGGATACCGTGTATAGCATGGGGTGTGACCTTTACAATAAAAAGGCATTGAATGATTTGGCAGCATTGAAAGATGTGAAACTGAGTAAGGCGCAATTTTCCATCATCTGTTCCGACTTAAGTCACATTTCAGAATACACCAAACAGCTCGACCGCCCAACATTTAAACTGTTAAAACAGTCTTTACCTGGACCTTTTACATTTATTCTTCATGCGTCGAATGAAATCCCAAAACTCTTCGACACCAACCGTAAAGAAATAGGCATTCGTATACCAAATAATCCCATCATCATTGAGATTGTGAAGTCCTTGGGAAATCCTATTGCGACGACATCTTTACACAATGAAGAAGATGAAATTCAAGATTACTTTGCAGACCCCTATCAAATTTATGAGCGCTTCGACGATGATGTAGCTATGATCATTGATGGTGGCTATGGAAATCTGGATGCGTCTACAGTGGTGGATTGTACTGGTTCTCAAGCAACCGTTCTTCGTCAGGGAATTGGAATGATATAAGCTATCGACCTTTCTTTGTTGAAAGAATACAACTTGGCGCTTTAATGGCATGAAAGAGTTTCCGATATTCGTGCTATGGTATTGAATCGCATTTGGACAGGAATGTTCATCATCGCTATGGTGATGGGATTTTCTAAATTGATCTTTTGGCAAGACACGCATATCCTTCAGAACATGATGGACGCATTGTTTGAATCGGCAAAAACAGGTTTTGAACTGGCCTTGTTCATGACTGGAATCATGGCGCTTTGGATGGGATTCATGAAAATTGGTGAAGATGGTGGCGCCATTCGCGTGATGTCCCGACTAATACAACCTCTCTTTACACGATTATTCCCAGAAATCCCGAAAGGTCACCCTGCTGTTGGATCTATGATGCTCAACTTCTCGGCAAACATGCTTGGACTGGACAATGCTGCAACCCCTGCAGGATTAAAGGCCATGCAAGATTTACAGACCTTAAATCCAGATCCAAAAACGGCGACCAATGCCCAAATCATGTTCTTGGTGCTCAATGCCTCAGGACTGACGATAATCCCAGTTTCGATTCTTGCAGCGCGTGCTACCAATGGTTCTGCTGATCCAACATCTGTGTTCCTACCTATTTTGATTACAACATATTTCGCAACATTGGGCGGATTGATCTTCGTTTCCATTCGACAAAAAATCAATCTTTTCGACAAAGTAATCCTCGGCTATATTGGTGGATTGACTGCATTGATTGTTGGTTTTATGTGGTATTTAAATACTCATCCCGATCAAATCAAGACGATCTCTTCTATCGTGAGCAATACCATCATGTTCGGATTCATCGCCTTCTTCTTTGGATTAGCCATTCGTTCAAAAGTCCAATTGTTCGATTCATTCATCAACGGAGCAAAAGAAGGATTCCAAGTCGCTATCAACATTATCCCTTACCTCGTTGCAATGCTTGCTGCCGTTGCGCTATTCCGTTCATCGGGTGCCTTTGGTGATTTGATGAATGGCTTGAAAGAAGTCTTGCTTTTCTGTGGATTGAAAACACTGCAGTTCATTGATGCTTTGCCTGTGATTTTCATGAAGCCATTTTCTGGTAGCGGTGCTAGAGGATTAATGGTGGAGATTTTTCAGAATCCAGCCTTTGGTCCTGACTCCTTCGTTGGGAAACTGGCATCGACCTTTCAAGGCAGTACCGAAACGACATTCTATGTTCTCGCTGTTTACTTTGGTTCCGTAAAAATCACCAACACTCGTTATGCCGCATGGGCGGGAATTTTCTGCGACATCATTGGTGGATTGGCCGCAATACTTGTCGCCTACTTATTTTTCGGTTGATGCATAAGTTGTTGCTTTCCGGTCTTTTCTTTGTTTTCACGTTTGGTGCTTTGGGTCAAACGGACTTCACAAAATGTACCTCACTAGAAATAGCCTTAGCGCATCCAAAAGAAGTGCGGATTCTTGTTTTGGTAGATAAGTCTTTAGATTCTATACCGTCATCAATTGCTACTTTGGTGAACCTCGAAGAACTCATCCTTGAAGAAAACCGAATTACCGAGATCCCCGATTTCGTCTGTCGAATGACCACATTAACTTCACTTGGTTTGGACGGAAATCTATTGCGGCAATTGCCTGAAAATCTGGGTAACTTAGTGAATCTTGAATATTTAGGTTTATCCGACAATCATATTTCATTTCTTCCTGAATCAATGAGGAAGTTAACAAAACTTCAAGATTTATACCTGGAGAACAACCAACTACATGAATTACCTGAATGGTTTGGAGATTTGAGTGCATTAGAAATTTTGTGGTTGATGAACAACATTTTAATTGAATTGCCATCTTCCATTGTTGAGTTATCCACCTTGGAATCATTACTGTTAATGGAGAATAAACTTTCTTCCTTCCCAAAGGACATGAATCGTTTATCTTCAATCGAATACATCAATGTTCTCGGAAATGACTTTAGCGAGGAATCACTTAAAGAACTTAGATTGTTGTTACCAAATTGCGAAATTAGCATTGACGATTATTAATTCTCCATTATGTTCAACTGGTTCAAGAGAAAAAAGGCCGCGCCAAAGCAAGCCACTGAAGTCAATACGGTAACAATTAAACCGATTGATTACCCGCCAAAAATTATTGTTGCGTGGTCAAAAGCCATAGAAGGGAACGATGAGATTTTAATGTGGTTGAAAAACAATGATTACCTAGAGCTTGTGATGGCCACGTATGCGATTTATTTGAAAGACGAAGCACGCGACTGGTTGATCAAAAACGGGTATCCCCACTTAATGGCGATGATCAATGCCGCTGAAGGCAATGAAACTGCTCAGAAATGGCTAAAAGCGCATGGATTTGATATTCTTTACCACATGGCACAAGCCATAGAAGATGAAGAAGAAAGCTGGAGATGGTTGGGTGAAAATGTGACACCTGATATGTTTATCCTAACCCAAACAATCAAACGGGTAAAAGACAAGATCGAAGAAAACCACAACGACATTCACAGCTTCCGTAAAGATGCTTAGTGTATATTGTAGCGTATTTCAGCAGTTGTGGCTCCTTTGCCGTATTCTCTAAAATCTGCGTCAAAGTAGTCCACTCCTTCTTGCTTAGATAGAAAAGCTCTGACTTCTTCTTTCAAAATCCCTTCACCCACACCATGGATGAGGATCACTTTACGAATGTGTTTTTGCTGTGCCTTTTTGAAGAAACTGCGCATTTCCTTGAGTTGGATTGTCAAGATTTCTGCATTGGACATACCTTTGTGTGAGTCGATTAAGGATTCAATGTGCAAGTCCAGCTCCCATACATCAATTGGACGTTTGGCACCTGTTGGTGTTTCAGAAAAGATACGGTGATGCGATTTAGAAATGGTGTCGTCCTCATTGATTTGAGCCACTTGATCATCCGGAAGGTGGTATTCTGTTCCGTGGATTTTTGCCAACTCATTCAGACGAAATTGGCGATCGAAACCATCTTCATCGCACACAACAATGTAATTGTTCACATCAAAGCGAACAATAATGCCCGTCCCTTTCTCATAAAGGAAACATACCTTCTCACCGATTTGAAAGCCACTCAAGGTACCAGCCATAATTTTCGCGTATCATTTCTTTACCAAACAGTAATGCCAACAAAGGTCCAAGCAAAGCTGTCATCCAAAGCACTATCGTAACCAATTTAAAGAGAGAGGAAGCATCACGTTTAATCGGCGTCTGAAGAACACCGTTCACTTGACCAGCCATTACAGGCTCAGCTTCATCCTCTGAAACAGACTCTAGATATGTCTTTAATGTGGTTGAATTGCGCAATAAGATGTTTTTAATTTTCGAAAAATCACGGTTTGACAAATTCTTGTACGTGGTTTTATAATTGATGTCTTCTTCTATAAATTCTTTATGGAGGTGCACTTGTTTTTGAAAGGACCGCACCCGGAACCCCATAATGAATCCAAATACAATAAGTACATAAGAATCAATGTACCAGCCAATGCCAATGAGGAACATCGATGAAACAAAGGCAAAGACCAACAGAAACATTTCCTGATTTTTTGGCATCAACAGCTTAAACAATTGACCACCATCCAGAGGATCGAGAGGCACTAGATTGATCATGTTGAGCAACAAAAACAATAGCCCAAGATCGATCATCCACACCTGCTGCATATCTGCGGCCAAGAGGATAAGTACAGCGCCAATCAGCACACCTGGCAACGGTCCCGCAGCTGTTACGATCAAGCTTTGTTTTAATGAATACTCTTCCTTACTTCCTTGCACAAAAGCACCCATGAGTGGAATAAAGAGCATTCTTACATTCTGATAGCCAAACACTTTCATGCAAATGAAATGTCCCAATTCGTGAATGAGTAGAACAATCAGTAAATGAAAAACGAAATTCACTTCGTCGGTAAAGACGAACAGAAAGGTCATCACAAAGATGACAATTGAAAGTATTGTGAGGGCAAAATTACCTTTCGACTTTACTTCAATCAGTTCAGGTTTCTGGGGGTAAAAATCGTGGTCATCCATGGGAGTTAAAGATAGTGAATTGTTGCGTTGAAAAAATGACCCTCGACAAGAATTCCAATTGTATGTATTTTGAATCTTGGATGCTGAGGAAAAAATCTTGGCTTTCCTCTTTTCCTTCGAAAAAAATCAATTATATTTGCACCCTCATAACCGATAAATGGCGAGGTAGCTCAGTTGGTTAGAGCGCAGGATTCATAACCCTGAGGCCGAGAGTTCAAATCTCTCTCTCGCTACATAAAACGAGAGTTCATCCGTCTGTTGACGGACCCTCGTAACAACACAAAAGCTCAGTTTAACGACTGAGCTTTTTTATTTCACTTATTATCGTGAAAGAAACAAAGCCCACCATAAAGGACGTGCGTTTTCAATACAAGTTAGACACTCATTTCGAGATGAGCCAATTCTTATCCATTACTCCTTATCCTCGGGAGGCACTAAATAATTGATTGGGAAATCTATGTCGATATGATTAAAGCTGTTTTGGTCATAAAGATCAAACATCAGTCTTACATTTAGAAGTCTATCCAAACTTAAATACCCTTCAGAGGAATGAAACCAATAGGTCTCACAAAAAAGTTCATGTATTCGACATAAATCAACTCCTGAGTATCCATCTAAGAATTCTAGCCCGAAATCGACTTTGCGAAGCTGTCGAGGACATTTGAATTTTATTTCGTTTACAAAGGAGAATAGCTCATCCATCGATGTAAAGGGTACCTTCAGCCTTTCCTCGAGCAAAGTCTTCAAATTCTCCTCTTTTTGGGGAATGACTCCAGCGAGATTTAAATCATGTTCTAACTTTTTACTGGCCGATAAAAAATCAGCCTCCTTCCCATCAAGTTTCAATGCATATTTAACCCCCAAAAGCAACTCTAGAAAGGCAAAGTTCTTTGAAGAAAATGCCAATAACATCATTTCAGTAGCTGCCTGGGAAACCGAATAGAACATTGTTTGAACATTTTGGTAACCATACTTTATCTTGTTGAGTTCTATTGAGAATTCCGAGTTTTCTCTCGGCGTAAGTGAAATAGAATAGAATTCATCTTCATCTTCTTTCAATCGGCCAATACGCTTTAGTTTATCCCTGTATGAAACTTCAACAGAGAATCCCTCTGAAATAACCGTTTGTATGGCCTTATGTATGATTGACAAATCAAAGGTGAAATCCCTTGGTATAAATGTGACCTTGAACTTTGAAAACTCTTTGTTTGCAAAATCATTGATAGCGATTATTGCCCGTTCACTTTCATATTCATTTGCAATTCGCTCCGTGTGCGCCTGAAAAATATCCTTGCTTTTGTCTTCTTTCAGATAAAGGCTTGAAAAATGATCATTAAAATCGCGTAAATTTTTAAAAACACCTCTTTGAATGATTCTTTTCTGGAGGTATAAATAATTCATGGATGAAAAGCATTTAGACAAAAAATAATCTATGCCTTTTTGAAGCTTATCTGGTTTAAACTCCTTCGCCCCAGAAACATCATCCAAATCACGTGCGTACTTAAACTCTTCCTCTGCCGCTACTCCAACATAATATCGACTTGTAAACTCTGTACTATCATCTTCATAAATCGCAGTGATTTTTGTGATAAACACGAATTTTTTCTTTGCTGACCAGGATGCTTTTGGACGATTTTGAAATGGAAAACAAATGGTTGAGTCCACGTTCAACAATTCGTAAATCGCTTCACTTAAAACCATACTATTTGTTTTTGAATAATCGCTTAAAATGATTGGAAGTAACTATAAACTAAAAGTAAACAAATTCTTGAGTCTACTTCTATTTTCGAAGTGTCATTTTAGTAATGAAGTGATTGGGATACGATTCAATGATAAAGGACATAGGATAAAAGACAAAAGACAAAAGACAAAAGACAAAAGACAAAGGACAAAGGACAAAGGACAAAGGACGAGGGTCAAAGAGCTTGTGCTGAGGTGAGTAGTATTCTCTAAGCCACAAAGGACAAACAAATTTATTTCATCATGTTGAGTACAACGGTTCGTTGAGACGTGACAATACGAACAAAATATAAACCAGCAACCAATGAAGAGATGTTTACTCTGTCCTCGCTTAGTTCGCTACTGGTAGCACATTGACCGAGGTAATTCACACATTCAACAGACAAGATTTGTTCATTGGCTTGTTTCCCTTTAATTGTTAAGTAATCATCCGATGGATTCCGGTCGAGATAAAGGATTCCAATCTCAATTCCTTCTTCCAAAGCATTAAATGGTACATTGTTTCCAATATTATCGATATACACAATATTATCTTGATCGCGGTTTGACAAATCAAAATCTGGAAAAATAATAATTTGATCTACGACTTGAGGATAAACTCCGATCAGTCCACACACATTAAACTCCATTTCTTCCCACTGATTTATCAATGTGTTTGGCTTTTTAAGTTCTGGCTGAGCGGCATTTGAGGAGGATGCAAATTTCAGTCCTACATCACTAATCACAGTTTTATACACCATGATGCGAAATATACAATTTGATGCATCAAAACTAAATGAACCTATTCCCGCTCCATGCTGGGATTCGAAGCCGGCCCAAGGTTTGCCTAACTGTAAAGCGGTGAACTTTGCTACAAAGAGTGACGGGTTTATACCGGATGGATCTGGGTTGTCCACAAATTCAAGCGGCGGATTGCTGTAATCTTCAAATGTTGTCCAATTCCAATTTATTCCTGTACCCCCTACTTCAAAATCAATAGGTAAGTTTTGTGCCCTCAAACTAAAAACGAAAGCAAAGAACAATAAACCAATGGCAATTTTTTTCATAGAACTCTAGTTTGAAGTTAATTATTGTCAAATGTACAATAAGAAATCGTCACGAGGCTATATAAAACTTGATTATTGGCGAACCGGGGTATTATTTAACTCGCGCCATTTGCTACACCAGCCTATGACTCGGTAATAAGTAGATAAGCTGTTGGCAAATATTTCTTGAGCGTATCCTCTGAAATGGAATAGAGAAATTCTTCCTTCGTAATGTTAAACATTGAATAAGAATCGTCCTTGCTGTAAATTGAAGCTGCCGCATGTACATCCATTCCACCAGTTTCTGCTGTTTTTTTTGTCCCTTCTCTCTCCTCAGGAGGGATTCTCTGTAACGCTTCGTGAGATAGAATAGCACCACTATTCATATCTGAGCGTGTGAGAATATAGAACGGTGTTCCGTACACAATTCTTTCTTTTGTTTCGTGACAATACGTAGCCATAAGATGTTTGTTTTGCCCAATGACGCAAGGCGTTTCATTACCTAACAAATTTTTCAATGAAAAATCTTCAGCAACCTTTAACAGTGAAGAATCATTTAAAGGGTGAATTGCGCTGATGAATACGTATTGCCTTGAATGAGAGATAAAGAACAAGGATAAAAACCAATAACCAATAGATCACAAACATTTCTTCGTGCTCGGAGTTCATGATGAAGAAGTCATACAATCCATGGGCAATTGCCGTCAAGCCTAAACCAATCAATCCAAAATAACTTTTACCTAACACCTTCTGTATCCCGAGAAAGAAACCGATGAATACCCCGTCCGTAGCATGACTTGGTACAGCCGTGAACATGCGCAACCAGGCCACTGTTTCGCCACCTTCCATGACATAAAGGATGTTTTCCACTGTGGCAAATCCCATAGCCACCATAACAGAGTATGTTATTCCATCAAAAGGCTCGTTGAATGCAGATTTATTGTACGAATGAAAACGAACAAAAAAGTACTTGCAATATTCTTCCACCAAACCGATTCCAATAATGCATGAAATCAAAGACCAAATGATATCATTGCTTTGTGGTTTGAAACCTACAAACTCACCAATGGTTGACAATAGCAAAGTAGGAATAACAGACAACATTCCAAGAAAAAAGCTAGAGAACAATAATCTCCTTGGCTCTTTCTCAAATTTATCCTGCCAATAAACAAAAAGGCAAATCGCGATACTTGGTGCTAAGGTTAACAGCGCTAATTTCATAGTCATTACTCTTTTTTCTACGGTTTTATTTTCGATTATTTAACGTGACAAACCAAAGTTATCACCTATGTTTCTAATGAAATCTGAGAATGTGTTGCGCACCATGATGCGGTATCCTTCATTCATTCCTTCAAAGCCAGAAATGTTGTTACCAGGTTTACCAATGTATTTAAAACCATAAGATTGGTTTGAATTGGGGATTTTAAAATCAAAATTAAATCTAGCATCTATTCCAATGATGTAACCTTTAAAACTCTTAAGTCCATACTCTGTTGATTGCGAATGAACCCATAAATCCGGAACCTTGGTCCCAAGAACCACTTCTTCTTGACTTTCAATTTCATAGGAAATATTAAGCACTAGATCATTAGGTCCAATTTTAGTGTCGCTCGTGGCTTTGTCAATGCCGAAAAAGTCATTGGTGAAAATACCGAAAAACACAGATTTCATCTCCTTGACAACATCCTCTTCCAACGATTCCAAATTACCTTCTGAAAAATTTCCTTTTAGGCTAGATATATTCGATTTAACAGGATGATCAGTGTACATTAAATCGAGGTAATTTCGCGCTTCTGCCGAATATTCGGTATAGTCCTTTAGACGTGTAGTACGATTGAACTTAATATAAATTTGAGACAAATCCTTCGACTTCATATATTTGAGTAGTTCACGAAAAAAAGCAACCGATTTGGCATCTGCAGAATTGCCAGCTTTCTTTACCGCTTCTTCGTAGATATCAAATTCAGCAGTCCACAACGCACTCAACTTTTGCTTGGCATCTGAGATATACTTCGATTTCGGATATGATTGGATAAAGGACCTTACAACATCAATGTTACTTGCTTGCTTCACCTCTTGGAACATGACATAATCCATTCTACGACCTTCACCACAATACGTATAGTATTGACGAATATTGATCATCGACGGATTGTTTTTAACTAGGTTATAGGCCATTTCCTCCTCTAATACCTCTAGCTCCTTGACATATCTACCTTTTGGGTATTTGCGAAAATAGGTTTGCATTCCTGCCAATGTTGTTGCTGACTTCGATTCATTGAATTGCAGACGTTCCTTGAGATAGAAACTATAAAATAAAATACATAAAAGCGCGGAAGAAACAAGGATTAGTCGACGTTTTGAAGTCATTAGCAGCAGTATTAAGGTGAATAATCAGTTGAAATATAGGTGTTTCAATTGAAAGAATATCGATTTGAATCCTTTTTGTTGATTAATTCTTTGCTTACTGAGCGGAGAATTTAAACCAAATGTTTGAAAATCAACATCCTTCTTCAAGTGTTATATCATCATCGATTGCACGTTAACTCAACTATCTTGGCAACGAAGCTAAGTGTTAATTCAATGCGAATGAATCAGTTAAAGTATGATGTGGCGAGCATTTATATTGCGCCACGAGGACAAACGTTTTATTTTATTTACAACAATAACCAAGAGTTCTTTGAATCGAAAGGCATGGACTTATCCTCTTTAGTGTATATGCTGTTGTTTAAGCTTCGTGATTTCCAATCGGATAATGAAGCTTATGTGGAGCTTTTGCAAAAAGGGAAATTCGATTACCGAGACAAAAGCTATTACGACGAAGAGGAATTGCTTATCATGGCTGAAGAATGTTTAAAGGATGAAGATTACCTTTTCAAGAAGCGAGAGCACGAAATAGACCTTTCGCTCCTTGAAAAGTCAGACGAAATTCAATGCATGGCCTATGTTTCACAATTCAACCCGAGACGTAATTTCTACAATGGTTACTGTACCTCCTCTTCCAATAATTTGGCATTAATTAGTGTTCTTATGCGAGAATCCAACTTCAATAAAATGGTTGGAAAAATTATCCAGATGTTGGAAAGCGATATCAACACAGGAAACACGGAACGAATTCCAATCAACAAGTTCTTCGACATTGAGGAAATAAAGTACTTGATTGCTGGAGCAAATGGAGATCTTTGGTACGATTTGTACCTCAAGATGGACATTCCGGAGAGGGAAAAGTACTCATTTCTCTACCAAGCACAACCGCGACTTATTCTTGACAATGAGGTGCACCGCTTTGATGTTGATTATGTCCGATGTGCCATTGATGGCGTAAAATGTAGTCATAAAAAAATGAAGGCACTTTTTGCTGACTTACCTCTTGAGATGCAAGAAAATAAAGAGGTGTTTAGTTTCTATAGTTGGCATAGAGAGTGTTCGTTATAAGTTATTCTACGAATAATTCATGGTTGAACATTCAACCATAAAACACAGGGCGAAGTGAAGCGGATAAAAAGATGAAAATCGACTTAAAGACGTTTGACTTTGCCCTTCGTGTTTACTACCTTCGATAGCTTCAACAAGAAATACTCTAGCCTAAATGAATGAGCAACGCGACAATTCATCTCTTCTAATTCGTAAGTTCCCTGTGAATGGAAAAATAAAACCGGTATCATTATTCTCGCTAACTTGTGGGTATTGTGGTAAAACGTTGAAGAACGAAAACGCGCATTCTGGACACATGAAATCCTGCACTACTCGGATTGCTTTTATTGCACAGTTCCGAAACAAGAATGCCCCTATTTTCGCTGATCCAATCGAGTCAAAAAAACGTTGGGACACTCTTGATCACTCCTATTTTGAATTGGTTGATTTCGAAATAAGGTATTCCAAAGAAGCAATTGATTTTATTTTGCAACAAACTGATGTCCTAACACATTTCACCAATGAGAGATTAGAGAAATATTGCGTTTTTTATCTCTTAGTATTGACCCAAATTGCGGACAAAAAAACGATTCGTCAACAAGCTCACGCACTACTATCAAAGCTCTTAACCGAAACGAGCCTTGCACTTTTACACCGTTATTGGAGTAAACTTGGTAGCAGCCGTTATGAGCCAACTGCCGAATCTTACTCTATGACTTGGACCAAATTTGTGCGCATAAAGGATGACAGTTTTTTTTATGTTGATTATCCTGCATGGATATTATTGGTGGATAGATACATTCTTACCTACAACTATTTTGGTTGGACTCAAAACTTGATTCATAAAGAGGACACGTATTTCATGGATATGGTACTTTTCACTATTCGTCAGACCCTTTATTTGGAACAAGATTGTATCGAAATTCCTGCTACTGAATGTTATCAAACCGAGGTGCCATCAGCAGCAATTCCATTTCTTCATCGCAATAGTCGAGAGCGATTTTCTGTCAAAAACACGCATTGGACACATGTAGCTGACATTGGCTATGACCCTTCCGATCCAGCATCCGCGCTGTGCATCTAGTCCCCATTTATCTGTGGTTACTTGAACAACCTAATCCTATTCTTGTTTTACATTTAGATTGTTTTTAATCCTTTCTAAGAATTGTCTTTACTATTTGATAAACAGGATATTGTTGTTGTTTGGTTCAAGCGTGACTTACGATTCACAGACCACGCACCGCTGTTCTATGCGCAAAAACAATCCTTGCCCATTCTCTTTGTTTATTGTTTTGAGCCTTCAGTTATGGCTGAACCGGACAGTGATATTCGTCATTGGCGCTTTGTTCATCAATCATTATTGGACATGCAAGAGAAATTGAATGGTCTTCATGCTCACTTGCATATATTTCACCGAGAGGCATTAGATGTGTTTCATGCGTTGCAAACTTCCTTTTCCATTCGGATTATTTTTTCACACGAGGAAATTGGGAACAATCTAACCTATGACAGAGACAAAGCAATGTACGCATTCTGTCAACGTCAGCACATCGAGTGGAACGAATACCCGCACAACGGGGTTGTCCGACGATTGAAATCCAGATCTAACTGGGATAAACAATGGAAGGAACGCATGGAGTCTGCACCGCTCATCGTGGATGAAACCCATTGGAACATTTTAGAATTGAATTCTTCGTTTTACGAATCAATAAGAGGGCCTGGCTTACCAGATGAAATCACAACGCGTAATCCAAATTTTCAGCCAGGTGGAGAAACATTCGCATGGAAATACTTGGATGGATTTCTTAAAAACCGGCATGTCAACTATGCGAACCACATTTCAAAGCCTAGTTTGAGTAGAACGAGTTGCAGCAGATTATCACCATACCTTGCATATGGTAACATCAGCATGCGGATGGTCTATCAATACACGATGCAACACTACTCGAAATCTCGTAATAAGCGAGCTTTATCCCAGTTTGTTTCGCGTTTGCATTGGCATTGTCATTTCATGCAAAAGTTTGAAGACGAATGTCGCATAGAATTTGAACCATTCAATAAAGCCTACGCAAACGCAATAAAACCCAAAAATGACGGATACATCAAGGCGTGGCAAGAAGGCAAAACCGGTGTTCCAATCGTAGACGCGTGCATGCGCTGCTTGAAAGAAACGGGCTACATTAATTTTCGTATGCGTGCCATGGTGGTTTCCTTTTTTGTATTCAACTTATGGCAAGATTGGCGAGAATTGCATTTTTTAGCTCGGCAGTTTTTGGATTATGAACCTGGAATTCATTACCCACAAATCCACATGCAGGCCGGTATTACAGGGATGAACACCATTCGAATTTACAATCCGATTAAAAACTCAATGAAACATGATGCTGAAGGGGTTTTTATTTTAAAATGGGTGCCTGAATTGAAAGCTATCCCACTGGCATTTATTCATGAGCCATGGAAAATGAGTTTGCTTGAGCAAGAGCTTTATTCCTTCAAAATCGGAAAGGATTACCCCTCTCCGATTGTCGATCTTGACGAAACACAGCGTTTTGCGACACAAGAAATGTGGGGTTCCAGAAAAATTGATGAAGTTAAAATTGAAGCCAAACGGATACTTCAAAAACATGTGAATCAACGCAGTGCCAAAAGACAATAAGCAGAATTCATTTCTTGGTTATTTGGCGGGTATCGAAATTCAACGTTTGATAAAAAGCACCCAAAGTTCCTGAGCTGCCGTCCTCATCATGTCATTCATTTGATTCATTTCAAGTTGATCATCAGAACCATCAAATGACTTCCAGAATAAAAAATAATGACACGGTAAACTGAAGAGAATTGAAAATGGGAGCAATTGAAAATTACCGATGACTAGACAAAGAATGAATGGGATCAGGTTCGAAATGCCAATCGTGAACAACGCAACAAAAACGTTGTTCAATAGCAATCTCAAGAGTAGGATGCCAATTATGCTCAACAGTATTTTTGCTCGAGATTTTTGACCGTAATCCTCTAACACCTCTTGTCGTATTTCTTCGCGCGTTTTAATCTTCATAATCCCCTGACGAAAAAGAAATCAATGGATAACAGCATTAAAACACCTCAAGGCCAATGATGGAATAATTCTGTCCATCAAATTCAAGCATAAACTTCAGTTTGTCGGGTATTTCAATATGCAGTTCGTCTTTCTCTGTTTGATTGGTTTCCTCAGATTTAATCGAAAAAGAAAAATGTCGTGTACGCGTCAAAGATGTCAATTCGCCGGACCAATTTACACATGCTGCAACTGCCTTTTTATCCAATTTCAACTTTCCTTTTTTGTCAAAAAAAGTTGTGTTTTCACCTCCAACCAATTCTTTGAGCGCCTTAATGTCATTCAATTTTATCGCAGCAATAACGCCCTTGATATAGGTATCACTGTGCTTTTTATTCGCTTTGGTAATGTAGTGTTTCAAAAGATCGGATTGTCCCCCTTTATACACAATAGTTTTTACTTCCAAATGACCATCAATTTGCAATTCAATCGGATTAATGAGATCTGTAAGCGCTACAACAAAATAGGTGCTGTCGCCTTCTGTATAACTAGAACCAATTTCTTTTGGAGAATACGAAGTTGATGAGCTACCCGATTCGCTGTTGTATACCGTTTCAACAAGTGATGCAGGAGCAAGTGTTCCTTCAATCGCGTGTTTACCTGGCAAGGCGAATTTAAAGGTGTTTCCTGCAAATTGTTTTGCGTTTAAACGCATTGCGATTGGTTTTGCTTGGCTCCTCATGGGAGTAATAACCGGGGTCTTTAGGAACTGCTCTTGTGTCATTGGATTCTTGACCAACTGATCCTCGCTTTGGCTAGGAAAATGTGTTCCTAGCATGACCAATGGATCTACATCAACCCAACGCATGTCTATCGTCGTTCCGTCATCTGCCCATGTCACATCGTACAAGTGTTTCTTTCCATTTACAGTAATGATATTCCATGCATGGTTTCCACCAAGATGCATGAGGTCAGCAAATCCCTGTTTCGTATTTCCAGACACCCATTCTGCTTGAATTCCGGCCGTGTCACAGAGTGTTTTCATCGTGTAAGAATATCCAGCACAGACTGCAAGGCGATTACTTCCCGCTAAAATACTTTTGGCATCCGTTTGTTTGTTGATGTACGTTCCTTTGTAGTATCCATCGTAATCGTATGCAATGCTTTCAATGATCAGCCTCATAATCGCCATTACCTTATCCTCTTCTTTTTCTTTTCCTTCGAGAATGTAGTTCAATAAGCGTTTCAGATCTATTTGCTCGTCAGATTCCGAGTTGTTGATCACCACATCTTTGTTTAAACACATGAAAAAAGGCTTAAAGAATTTACGGTCACGTGTAGATGTAAAAAGTTCCTTCTTTTTACGGAAAGTCATATCGAAAAGATTGGCGTAGAATTTACCATTGTACAGAAATGTTCCGTATTTGAATTTACCGGAAAAGGCTTTTTTCGCAGGGGCTGTAAAGGTTATTTTTGTCTTGTTGATCGCATATTTACCTATAATTCGCTCCACCTCTTCTTTTCCATTTTTCTTCAAGGAATAAAGCAAGTGCTCATAGGTTTTATCTTTATACATGCGGAGAATTTCCGTCCCGTTGCTACCTGCAGAAATCTCAAAAACCTTGTCAATTTTTCCGTCGCAGTAAATCCACTGTTCATTTCCTTTGGCTATTACATTCATCCCGAATACAAAAGACACAACAACTAAGAATAACTTCTTCATGGCAGTAAAAATTAAAGGTTTATGGAAATGAAAAAACCTAGAATCATTTAGGTTTGTAGGAGAACTCTTTTAAGGCGAAATAATAACAGGAATTGAGGTAAATATTTAAATGTGTAATTTTAATTGGACTAAAACATATTCCATGTTAAAACTTAACCCCTACCGTTTCTCCGCAACCGAACTACAGAAAATGCTGTGGCTGAAGGAATTATTCGAAAACAATGGATTTTGTATCGAGCGATTTCCAGAGGTATATTATGACACCTACGATAATATAACTAAAGTTTTCAAATTAAAGAACGTCGGAAACCATGTCTTTGACGAGATACATGAATTTTACGAGCCGGAATATTTAGGATTTTATATTCCAGAGTACTCAAAGATTAATTGCAAAGATGATTGCAATAATAAGATAGTCAACGAGGGGGTCATTGTACTTTTTGAAGATCGTATTCGAAATACGGCAATTAGCATCAGTAGTCAACTTGCTATTGGCGTTCAAACTGCAGAGGATTCATTACGTTATTTAGTTCTTTGTCATGAATTGGGTCATTGGCTTACCCATTGGCCTTTGGATTCTGATGGATTAAGATGGGATTGTGGTTATTATTTCGATGACGTAACCGGCAAAGCAGATAAAATAACACATGAAGCCCTTGCGCAAATCATTACCTATTGGTGCGCCGATGGAAGACCATTGGAAGAGAAAATATTCCGGGAATATTTAACTCCTATCAATCCAAATTCCGAGTACTACAAGTATCTAGCATTGATTGGAATTTCAAAAAGTGAAGTATTGAATAGATTGAAATTGGTGCGCTCGAGTATGGGGTGTGATGCACTTTTGAATGATGAATCAGCTTATGAACTTTTGAAAGCAGCTGATTTTGTATCTGAAATTCAAGAATGGGCCAAAACTCAATCAATTCGAAAATTAGACTTGAGACTAGATAGATTAAAAGCTCTCGATCGGAAGACGGTTGACAGATTTATACTTTATCGATTTGGAAAGAAAATCGAATACGATTATATCCTTTGCATGCTGGCTAAAGAAGGATTTTTAGCCAATAAACGAACACACGAGATTTTAAAATTTGATTCACGATTTTGTATCACTAAATAATTGATGATGAATGAACAACTGATCTATTATTGGTTCGAAGATTCGGATGGGGCAGGATTGAAATTTGATACAGAAAGAGGTTACATGCTCTCTGAAATCGATGAAATTTTAAAGCGAAATAATACAAAGAATATAAATGGTTGTTTCGTTCATTTTGGCAATAAACAGGGAGAATGTTTTTCTCGTACAGTTATAACTAGTCAAGAGGGAAATGGTTTTACCCAAGAATGTAGTCTGTTTTCAGCCATTGATTACAAACTTGTAGTGGAATTGAATAAAACAACGGTCAAAAGCCTTTTGGAATTGGAAAAGGAAATAACCATTGATGACACAACGAAAGGAGGTTCAATGTTGAAACGATTTGGTTTATATGGTAATGATGAATAAATAGCCATATGTCACTACATGCTAACCATCAGGTATTCTGATCAAAAAAAATGAAATGACCAACGATAAACTAACCTATTACTGGTTCGAGGATCCAACATCAAATGGGTTGAAATTTGAAACAAATAAGCCCTACCCCCTGGCTGAAATTGATGGTATTTTAAAGCAAAAGAGAACCGATAAGATAAATGGTTTTTTCGTTCATTTTGGCACTCCAGGTCGAAACTACTTTCAAAGGAGACTGATTAAAAGCGCTGATGATCATACATTTCATCAAATAACATCTTCCTTCTCAACGGATGAATACCTATTTGAAAGAACATTCAATGATAAAGTTGTTCATAATCTGTTAGAGCTGGAAGTCAGCGAAATAGATGACGATCGATTCAATAAAACAATAGGATTAGCAAAACGGTTTGGGATTTAAGACTGTCATTGTAATCTTGAACCATCCGTAACTCATCGCACCAACTGTTCTGAAGCAAAATGAATGGTGATTTTATGTCTAAGCATTAAACAAGTACGCTTTCATTTTTTGGATATCCATCCTCATTTCCCATACCTCAACCCCATTTCGGAATACGCCTTTTCTCTGTCAACACTCAAGCAGATAACAAGCAAGTACTTCCCTCCCATCGGATAGTAACCAATCCAATATTTGTCTGGATCAAGCAAATACATGAGATGAGCTATCGATGGATTATCACCAGCCGTCTCTATCGCCTTGATGACACTCGCAACCGTATATTCCTCGATTGGACCACTGAACGTCATCATTTCGTGCATATACGCTTCATTGTAGATATACTCTTCTGTGCAAGCACCAATCTTCGATTCACACTGCGCGAAGTTGAGCGCACCTGCATCCATCACCGGGAAAAGATCCATTGGCTTTTTGAAACGCAGTTCGAAAACGGAATCTACCATGGCGAGAAAACTCACATTTTCTGGTCTTTGAATCCACGGAAGGCTATCCTGAGCACGTACGTTGAAATTCACTAAAAAAGCAGCTAAAAAACAAATTAAAACTTTCATAATCATTTTATTAAGGTGAATACTAGACGATCATTCCTTGCTCACTTTGAGACACAAGAATACCTGTTGGATAAATCCAATGTTTATTTTTTTATTCAACTATTTTGTGGGAACCCTACGTTTACAATAGTATACGAAAATCTCGGATAAAAAAAATGATTTTTGGAAATTTGTTTGAAATGTACAAGAAAATAATTCAGACGAGTTCCCGCTAATTCACATCATAATGAGGCCTAATAGCAAGTTACGCTTGCGCTGCTAATTATAGGATCTCTTCTCGCAACTCCATCAATAATTGACCTAACTTATTTTCACCGTACCATTCTCCCTCGGAAAGATAGGCACCCCAAAAGACGCCATTTCCGCTTTTCCTTTTGGAGACATCTTCAATCAGCAGTGCATCACCTGTTGATAAAAGTAACGCGCGTAAGTCCGGATGTTGTTCAAATTTCAATCGAAGCACCAAGCGCATGTTTTCAATGTCTTGCTCTTTTGTTGGATCCAAGATCATATGACTCCTAAGTGACTTAATTTTGATTTTTAACATTAAGGGGCTCTTCTCCTGCTTAATCATCTCGTGTATCGATGTATCATCGAAACGTAAAGACTGAAACAAGGCTTCGGCAGTGCGCCAATCTTCTCCTTTATACACGATTGGACTGGCAAACATATTACCAAGGTATCCGTTTGGAAGTGCGGTTTTCGTAAAGGAAATAACCGCTTGATTCGTTTTGATGACAACTTTTTTTTCCATGCTGTGGGTATGCGAAATGAATCCGTGTATAACAATTGACTTTTGGGTATTTAAAGTGCTTCGTTACATTTCATAATCACAAACCCTTGAGCTCTAAATTTGACAGGTGCATCAATAAAATGTAGGAATTATCCTTGATCCTCCCTTCTAGAAAAGCGCGGTAGGTTTTTCCACCATCCTGAAAAACAAGCGGTTCATTACCTTTCTCACCACCAACCAATAACATCAAAGCATCTTGCTCGTGAAGCTCCTTGGCCATCTCAAACAAAAAATCAAAAGTCAAACCGTTGATGTGGGTAATCTGGTACTTCTTCGAAAAGACGAATT
>Ga0315908_10000534_pt1 | contig 30023 bp, 24 predicted proteins | sample LakEriMetagenome_12_FD_203520 | JGI IMG/M metagenome (GOLD analysis project Ga0315908, IMG submission 203520) | Freshwater fungal communities from buoy surface, Lake Erie, Ohio, United States - Buoy 4 MA124 | ecosystem: Environmental > Aquatic > Freshwater > Lake > Lake biofilm | place: USA...
ACTCAGGAGATATCAACCAAATAGAAATTGGAACTACAAAAGGTTTACAACAAATTCATTTATATTTATTTAGAGAATTATACGATTTCGCCGGAAAAATTAGGAACGTAAATATTTCTAAAGGTGGTTTTCGATTTGCAAATTCCCTCTATTTGAATGAGATTTTAGTAAAGATTGAACAAATGCCGGAATCAACTTTTGAAGATATTATTGCTAAGTATGTAGAAATGAATATTGCCCAACCATTTATGGAAGGAAATGGAAGAATAATGCGCATTTGGCTAGATATGATATTAAAAGCAAGAATTCAAAAAGTAGTGAATTGGCAATTTGTAGACAAAACGCTTTATCTTCAAGCAATGGAAAGAAGTCCAATTAATGACCTTGAATTAAGAACGTTGTTAGGTTCTAATTTAACTTCTGAAATTGAAAATAGAGATGTGATTTTTAAAGGAATTGAACAATCTTACTACTACGAAGGCTATAAAAAAGAAGTAGATTAACTTTTTATTTACATCTCGGGCAAATGCCACTAACCGTAATATTGATTTCATCAACTTGATATTCTGTAGGCATTGAAAATTGAGGCACTACATTTTCAACGCAGGTAATTTCTTTACACTGGTTACACGAAAAGTGAACGTGGTTGTGGCTATGTTGATGGTTACACGTGTTTTTACAAGCAGCATAATTCACCACTCCATCTGTATTAATAATCTTATGAATTTTTTGTTCATCTACCAATCGAGTAAGAACTCGGTAAATAGTTACGCGATCGCAAAGGTTGTTTAATTTTTGTTGTATTTCAATGTGCGATAACGCATGATTAGTAGTTGTAATCAGATTGAGAATCTCTTGTTTTGCTAATGTATTTCGTGGTTTTTTCTGCATTAATTAGGGATAAAATTTATTCATCAAAACATAATCAATATTTTCAGATTGAGAATGACAATTAATACATGAACTTCCTTTTTTTGAAGCTGAAACAGCAACGTTACCACCTGGCCTAATGTAACCCCATACCCAACCTTTAGCATCAGCATCAACATTTTTGCTGTCTTTAAATAGTATTGCATAGAGATCAAGACTTTTTTCATCAGCGTATAACTCTTTGACAATTAATGATCCTTCTGGAAATGAAGCGTTATTTTGAATCTTACCCTCATTAGTTAATTTACTAGCTGCAATAGCATTAAAACGTGTTTTAAAGTATGCCTGTCCATGACCACTTCCAGAGCTTTTTTTAAAAAGAGAGTCAACATTTTTATACCAAGTAAAATTGCTTGTTATTTTCGCTTTTTCATACAATAATAGGTCTGAATTTGTGTCTGAATTCTGTATTGTTTCTTCTTCTTTTTTGCATGATACAAAAACAAGGGTTATTGCTACAATAAAGATTATTTTTTTCATAATCAAAGTCGATGTGTTTCAAATGTAAGGATTTTAATAGAATTGGTTTAAATATTTTTCCCTCATTTAATTAAAGTCTTGTTAAATTATGTTTAGTATTATCCATTCAATTAGGAATTTAATAATCTTATATCTTATTTTGAATATATTAATGTTGGAATTATGGAAATTGATTTTTTCACTACACTAAAAGCTTATTTTATTTAATCTATGAAATTCGAACAAGACTTTAAAGATGCTTTAATACGACTACCAGAAAAAGAAAAAGATAAATTGCTACAGCGTTTACTTAAAAAAGATCCTAAACTAGCAAATCAGTTGTATTTTCAATTGGTTGAATCTCGTTCGGTGGAAGAATTACGCACTGATGTTGAACTTTCTATGGAGAAATTCATAAAGAATAGAGCAATTCATTTTTATTCACCGATTGCACTTATGATGTATTTGCGTGACATTAGCGGTATGATTAATGAACATGTAAACACTACGAAAGATAAATATGGTGACCCCTATTTGAATTGCGTAATGCTCATTAAGACGCTTCAAGCGAATAGAGAGCATCTCCTAGATTGTACTAAATATGAGTCTTTTAAGTTGAATGCATACATTGTTGCACGAATCTTTAAAATTTTAACTCAAGTAAAAGTGTTACACGAGGATTTACAATTTGATTTCCAGGAACTTTTTGAGCATCTTTTAAACGAAATGGAGGAGATTCCGGACTTAATGGATGCAACTATTTTCCATGGTTTAGACTTGAATTGGATTCATTATCGACAAATTCCCGATGATATTGTTGCTATTCAAAAGGACTTAAGACAAAGAGGATATTTGAAATAAAAGAATTTTAAAATTCAATTTTTTTTCAATTAAAAATTTATTATGACTGAAAATATCGATCTTGATAGGTTTCTTACCGTCCAAGAAAAGACCTATCCTTTTGCACTAAAAGAGATTAAAAAAGGTCGAAAAGTGAATCATTGGATGTGGTTTATTTTTCCTCAAATTCGAGGCTTAGGGAATAGTATTCAATCTTTAAAGTATTCGATTAATAGTAAAGAAGAAGCCATAAGTTATTTTAATCATCCAATTTTAGGTGCTCGACTTTTGGAGATTTCAGAAGAGTTATTAGCAATCGAAAACAAAACTGCAAAAGAAATTATGGGGTTTAAAGATGAAATAAAATTGAAATCTTCAATGACCTTGTTTGCTAAAATTCAAACTGAACACAAAGTTTTTCAAGCTATTTTAGATAAATATTTTAATGGTCAACAATGTCACAAAACATTGAGTTTTTTGGGTGAGTAAATGCAATTGATTCTTTCTGTAACTAATGTATCATTTTAAAACAAATCCATTCATTACTTTCGTTCTATGAGTCACAAAGCACATTGGGAAAAAGTATATGAGACAAAGTCTCCGCAAGAAGTAAGTTGGACACAAGAAATTCCAGCAACTTCATTGAAATTAATCAGAGAAACAAATGTTGCTAAAGATGCGGCCATTATAGATATCGGTGGTGGTGATAGCAAATTGGTTGATTTTCTCCTCGACGATGGATATACCAATCTTACTGTCTTGGATATTTCAGCAAATGCATTGGAGCGAGCAAAAAAACGCTTAGGTGAGAAAGCGGATTTAGTACAATGGATAGTATCTGACATCAATGAATTCACTCCAACTAGACAATATGCTATTTGGCACGACCGTGCTGTTTTTCATTTTGTTACAGAGGAAGAGAATATCAAAAGATACGTAGAGATGGTTTCAAAATTTACTTCAGAGCAATTTATTCTAGGAACCTTTTCAGAAAATGGACCACTTAAATGCAGTGGATTAGAAATTAAACAATATAATCAAGAAAAATTAGTTCACCTTTTCGGTCATTCATTTGATTTAACAACTTGTTTCACAGAAGACCACAAAACACCATTTGATACCATACAGAATTTTATTTTTGCTTCCTTCAAGCGAAGATACGCACGGTGTTAATCCGAACCCTGAGGCTCTCGAAGGGTGAGGCTCTCGAAGGGTGAGGATGAATTCTTTTGTCTAATGTCTTTTCTCTGTTGGTCTTTTTTCTTTAATCTTTTTGTCTTTTGTCTTTTTAATCGTAATATTGCAATATAGTTTTAAACCATTATGGGAATTACAAAATCAGAACACTTCACCGAAGAACAAAATCAATTAGCAAATACGTTAAAAGCATTGGGTCACCCAGCGAGAATTGCCATCATTGAATTTTTGTTAGAAAAAAAATCCTGTATTTGTGGTGATATCGTGAGTGAATTACCCCTTTCACAACCCACCATTTCACAACATTTAAAAGAATTAAAAAACGTAAATATCATTCAAGGTTCCATCGAAGGAAATTCGATTTGTTATTGCCTTAATCTAGAAACCTTTCAAAAAATTGAAAAATATATTCAATTGATTATTAATACACAAAACCTTAATAAATCCTGTTGCTAAATTAGATAATAGACATTAGAAATTAGACATCAGAAAAGTCTCATATCTGTTGTCTCATGTCTCAAGTCACTAAACTTAAAAACCATGAAACTATCTCAAATCAAAACAATCTTAAACGACTTACAAGCAGTAAGTTTTATTTTGCCTAACGGACAATTTGTTCCATCTCATTTTCACGTTACAGAAGTAGGCCTTATTAGTAAAAACTTCATTGATTGCGGTGGAACTCTTCGTGAAGAAAAAGTGATCAACTTTCAATTATGGGAAGCGAATGATTTTGATCATCGTTTGGCTCCACAAAAATTGAAGAGTATAATTGAGCTATCTGAAAAAGTATTAAAACTAGAAGATGCTGAAATTGAAGTGGAATACCAACAAGAAACAATCGGTAAATTCCATTTGGATTTTGACGGAACTCATTTTTTATTGGTTTCAACACAAACAAACTGTTTGGCTCAAGATAAATGTGGTATACCTGAAAGTGCTCTTCGAGTGCCTCAGAGCGCGAGTATTAATATTTCTCAAAAACCAAATACCTGCACACCTGGCGGTGGTTGTTGTTAAATTAGACAAAAGACTAATAGACAAAAGACCGTATCACTTAAAGATTATTCAAAGTCTTTCTTCTTTTATCTTTTCATCTTTATTCTAAATCTATATGTTCACAAAAATCAAATCAACCTGCGATCAACTTGTTCAAGAGTTTAATACAATTCCTGATGAACGAAAAGTATTACTTGAAAAAATCGCTCATTACATAAGTGCAAAAAAGGAGAATAATTTATCCATTCAATTGATGTATGTATGTACCCATAATTCACGCAGAAGTCATTTTGGACAAATATGGGCGGCTGTTGCATCGGAATATTATCATTTAAATAACGTAACAACATTTTCTGGAGGAACCGAAGCGACTGCATTTAATCCAAACGCTATTCAAGGATTACGTGAAATTGGGTTTGACATTCATACAAAAGACCAAACTTCGAATCCGATGTACGAAGTATTCTTTAGTGAAAAAAGTAATCCGAGTAGGTGTTTTTCAAAAGTGTACAATGATGTATCGAATCCTTCTTCAAACTTTGCAGCGATTATGACCTGTGGAGATGCAGAAGAAAATTGTCCTTTTATACCCGGTGTTGAATTGAGAATTGGAACGACTTACGATGATCCGAAAGCCTTTGACGGAACACCACAACAAGCAGAGAAATATAGAGAAAGAGCGTTACAAATAGCAAAAGAGACATTATATGTCTTTTCAAAAGTAGGATAGGATTTAAAAAATTAATATTATGTCTAGAAATAATTGCGCACCAGCACACGAAAGAAAACGGTTAGGTTTTTTAGATCGATATTTGACCGTATGGATTTTTACTGCCATGTTACTCGGGGTAGGATTGGGCTACTTTACGAACATCGCTGACTCATTGGATGGATTGTCGAACGGAACAACGAATATTCCACTCGCTATTGGATTGATTTTAATGATGTACCCGCCTTTAGCAAAAGTGAAATACGAAGAAATTCCACGCATTTTCAAGAACTTGAAGTTAATCGGTATGTCTTTGTTTATCACATGGATAATCGCGCCGATGTTTATGTTTTTATTGGCATATCTTTTCATGAAAGATTCTCCCGAATATTTTACTGGGTTAATTCTTATTGGGATAGCACCCTGTATTGCGATGGTAATTGTGTGGAACGAGTTAGCCGAAGGAAACAGAGAATACATTGCGGGTTTGGTGGGTATAAACAGCATTTTACAGGTACTTTTATATTCAAGCATGGCTTATTTCTATTTGACTAAAATGCCAGTGCTTTTTGGAATGAAAAGTTTGGGGATTTCAATTACAATTGGTCAGATTGCTGAAAGTGTTTTTATTTATTTAGGAATTCCATTTCTGTTAGGAATCATAAGCAGATATGTCTTGATTAAACTAAAAGGGGAGGAGTGGTTTACTACGAAATATTTGCCTAAAATCTCACCCATAACATTAATTGCGCTTTTATTTACAATTATCATCATGTTTAGTTTAAAAGGTGAAATGATTGTAAAAATTCCGTTTGATGTGGTAAAAATTGCTATTCCTTTGGTGATCTATTTCGCTGTAATGTTTGTAGTTACATTTTTATTTGCAAAGCGTTTAGGTGCAGATTATTCAACAACCACCGCTTTAGCATTTACCGCTACTGGAAATAATTTCGAATTAGCTATTGCGGTCGCTATCGGTGTTTTTGGTATCAACAGCGGACAAGCATTCGCTGGAGTGGTTGGTCCATTAGTGGAAGTTCCCGCTTTAATAGCTTTGGTAAAATTAGCTTTTTGGTTTAGGAAGAAGTGGGTGCATAAGAGTTAGATTAAAAACAAAACAGGCTGTCCTTTCGAGACAGCCTGTTTCAATATAAAGTAATCCTTATTTCTTCAAATCAAAACGATCTAAATTCATCACTTTATTCCATGCAGCAATAAAATCTTGAATGAATTTTTCTTTAGCGTCGTTACTTGCATACACTTCAGCTAACGCACGTAATTCTGAGTTTGAACCAAAAACTAGATCAACGCGAGAAGCTGTCCATTTTTGTTTTCCAGTTTTTCTATCTGTACCAGCAAATTCTTCTTTTGAATCAGAAATGGCTTTCCATTCGGTACTCATATCTAATAAATTCACAAAGAATTCATTGGTAAGTTTAGAAGGAGAATTAACCAAAATTCCTTTCGATGAATGGTCATAATTGGCGTTTAACGCACGCATACCACCGACTAAAACAGTCATTTCTGGTGCTGTTAAGGTTAACAATTGTGCTTTGTCAATTAGTAATTCTTCTGCAGAAAGCGTGTAATTCCCTTTTTTATAGTTTCTGAATCCATCTGCAATTGGTTCCAATACTTCCATTGATTTCACATCTGTTTGATCTTGGGAAGCATCCATTCTTCCTGGTGCAAAAGGAACAGTGTACGAAAAACCTGCATTTTTAATTGCTTGCTCAACGCCTGTATTTCCAGCTAATACAATTAAATCAGCAATAGATACTTTTTTATCTTTATTTGCATCGTTGTATTTCTTTTGGATTTTTTCAAGGGTTGTTAATACCTTTTCCAATTGTTTTGGATTATTAACTTCCCAGTTGCGTTGTGGTAATAACCTCACTCGTGCTCCGTTTGCGCCTCCGCGACGGTCTGAACCTCTAAATGTTGAAGCTGACGCCCACGCAGTAGAAACCAATTCGTCGATGCTCAATCCTGATTGAATGATTTCATTTTTAAGCGTTTCAACATCTGTTTTTTCGATTGTTTTGTGATTTAAAGCAGGAATAGGATCTTGCCATACCAAATCTTCTTTTGGAACTTCTGGACCTAAATACAATGCTTTTGGTCCCATATCACGGTGTGTTAATTTAAACCATGCTTTTGCAAATGCTTCTTCAAATGCTTTGGGATTTTCGTAGAAATTTTTTGAAATCTTTTCATAAACCGGATCGAAACGCAACGATAAATCCGTTGTTAACATCATAGGAAGTAACTTCTTATTCGGATCAAATGCATCTGGAACATTTTTCTTTCCTTTCTTTGCTACCCATTGTTTCGCACCTGCCGGACTTGTTGTCAATTCCCATTCATTTTCAAACAAGTTTCTAAAAAATCCGTGTCCCCATTGTGTTGGTGTTGCAGTCCATGTTACTTCTAAACCTGAGGTAATAGCGTCTGCACCTTTACCTGTTTTATAAGTACTTTTCCAACCCAAGCCTTGTTCTTCAATACTTGCCGCTTCTGGTTCTTTTCCCACATGCGATGCAGGACCAGCTCCGTGTGTTTTCCCAAATGTGTGTCCTCCCGCAATCAATGCAACCGTTTCCTCATCATTCATTCCCATTCTTCCAAAGGTTTCACGGATATCTTTTGCTGCGGCAACAGGGTCTGGATTTCCATTCGGTCCTTCTGGGTTGACATAAATTAACCCCATTTGAACAGCTGCTAACGGATTTTCTAATTTTCTGCCGTCGCTATAACGCTTGTCTTCCAACCATTTTTTCTCATTTCCCCAATAAACATATGCTTCTGGTTCCCAAACATCTTCTCTACCTCCAGCAAATCCATAGGTCTTGAATCCCATATCTTCTAGAGCAACATTTCCTGCAAGGATCATTAAATCTGCCCAGGATATTTTTTGGCCATATTTTTGTTTTACAGGCCAAATTAATCTTCTTGCTTTGTCTAGGTTAGTATTGTCTGGCCAACTGTTTAATGGAGCAAAACGTTCTTGACCTGAGCGAGCACCACCACGTCCATCACCCGTACGATACGTTCCAGCACTATGCCAAGCCATACGAATGAAAAAAGGACCGTAATGACCGTAATCTGCTGGCCACCATTCTTGTGATTCTTTCATTGTCTTACGTAAATCTTCTTTTACAGCATTCAAATCAATGGATTTAAATTCTTTTGCGTAATCAAAAGTTGGTGTAAGTGGATTGGATAGGGTTGAATTTTGTCTTAAAATAGATAAATTCAATTGATTTGGCCACCAATCTTGGTTGGAGGTTCCGTTGGTTGGTGCATTAGTTGTTTTACTTCCAGCATGGAAGGGACAAGATGCTCCCATTTCCGTTGGCTGTTGCGCACTTGCCATTAAGGAAAGGAAGAGACCTGCACTGAGTATTTCTTTTTTCATAATGAAATAGTATTTATGTTTTTGGTAAAAATATGTTTTATATTTGATTCATAAAAACGATATTTTAGAATCTAATATTGATAAAATAGATGAATATACGTCAAATCGAATATGTATTAGCTGTAGCTGAACAACGTCATTTTGAAACTGCTGCTGAACAGTGTTTTATCAGTCAATCTACGTTGAGCACGATGATTTCAAAATTTGAAGAGGAAATAGGGATTCCTATTTTTGACCGAAAAAGAAAGCCCGTAGAGATTACCAATGAAGGTCAATTAATCATTGAACAACTTCGGTTGATAAGTAAAAATATTGACCAATTAAATCAGTTGGCAGATGAAATGAAAGGTGTAGTAAAGGGAAAATTAAAAATTGCAGTCATTCCCACGATTGCTCCTTTTTTACTTCCTCTTTTTCTGAAAGAATTCGCTACCCAATTTCCTGAATTAACCATTGAGGTAAGAGAACATACGACGCAGGTGATTATTGAGAAATTGAAAAAAAGGGAACTAGATTTGGGTATTTTGTCCACTCCTTTGTTGGATGATGATATTGAAGAACATCACTTATATGATGAGCCATTTGTGATGTATGATACAACAGGTAATTATAGAGCTCAATTAAAAGTCGAAGAAATTGCGTTGGATGACTTATGGTTGATGGAAGAGGGTCATTGCATGCGGACCCAGATTGTGCGTTTATGCGAAATGAAAAAAAGCAATAAAAAAAGACCTGTTAACTTTGAATTCCGTGCAGGTTCAATTGACAGTTTGTTGCGAATTGTCAAGGCGAATCAATCAGCGACCTTGATTCCTTATCTTGCCAAGCTTGATTTTAGTGAAAATGATAATAAGTACATTAAAGAAATTATTGAGCCGGTTCCACAAAGAAGCATCGGTTTGGTTACGCATCGCTATTTTGTAAAAAAGAAACTGATAACCTTACTCATTGATTTGATTCAGAACTGTGTTTCAATTCACCTTCCTCAGCAATCACCAGATTTTAAAAACATAAATCCTTTGTAAAATCACCTTATTTAGAATCATTTTAATTAAAATACCTTTTTTGTGGTATTGATGACTTTGTATTGAAACTCTACATTTGTTTCATAATTTAAATTTATTCTAAATAATATGAGAATTATCAATATAAAAAATCTAGTTTTTGGTTTTACAGTAAGTTCATTATTAGTTTCTTGTGATAAAACTGAAAATGCTCCAAATACGACAACCAATACAAATTCCTACGCCGTACCCACTTCATATACTTTTACTGATGTTTCTTCAAAATCTACAGTTGATTTTAGCGGACAAAAAACACGTCTTGTGATGTTGGAGCAAATGGGTAATTTGATGGGGGGGACTTCACCTGTTTCTGAAAGTACATTACTAAATATGTTCGATGGGTCTGGGTTTACAGGGGATACTTTAAATACTTCTGGAAAGAGATTGTCAGATAAAACAGCTGCATCAATAGATTATTTCACTGCAAATTTGGGTGAAAAAAATGATATCATCGAAGCATTTAAAAAACAATTGAAAGAAGCTGAGTTAACAACGAATGCAAATGTTGAAGCAAGTGAAGGAGTACTAGGATATTACATGGATGGAATCAAAAAACGTTATTTCAGTGCGAATGGATTAGAGCCACAACAAGTTTTTTTAAAAGGAATGATGGGTGCTTGTTTATTAGACCAAACCTTGAATACTTATTTGAGTTTAACAAAATTAGATGGAGGTCTAACGAGACAAAATAATACAAATAGAATTTTTACTCCAGAGAAAAATTATACCGACATGGAGCATTTTTGGGACGAAGCTTATGGGTATATCTTTGGAAATGATAATGTGAATGTTACACCTGCAGTATATAAATACTGGTCTTCGTATATCAATCAAGTGGATGTAGACCCTGATTTTAGTTATGTAAAAGAAAATATCTTAAACGCTTTCATCAAAGGTAGAGCAGCGATTACAAACAAAGATTATACGACGAGAGATGCTCAAATTGCAATCATCAAAAAAGAGATGTCAAAAGTAGTTGCTGTTAGAGCAGTTTACTACATGAATGAAGGGAAAGCGAAGTTAGCAATCGCTGACGGAAAAGGAGCATTCCATGCACTTTCAGAAGGATATGGTTTTATTTGGTCGCTACGTTTTACTCAAAATCCGGATACAAAATTGCCGTATTTTTCAAAAGACGAAGTGAAAAGTTTATTGGATAGATTGATGGGAGGTAAAAATAGTTTGTACGATGTTGATTATTTAAATATTGAATTGGATAAAATTGCACAAGATATTGCAGCTCGTTTTGGGTTTACAGTTGCCCAAGCAATTGATTCCAAGAAGTAATATGATTTACATCATAAATTTTACCCGAAGTGCAGTTTATTTTTGCAACTTTTAAAGTAAATTATTGTTTAGAAGATTAGATTAATTACCATTTCATTTGCTAAAAAATAAGACATGAAATTCCTTAAATCATTACTTTGTATTTCCTTGATTTCTTTTTTGTTTATTGCTTGTAATCCCAAAAAAGTAGAACAAACCAACGATTTCAAAAAAGTAGATTTACTTACTAATATGGCAGTGGTTATTCAAAACGATTACCAATTAGTGCTTGATGAGGTAATGAAACTTGAAGCAGGGTATAATCAATTTTTAGTTTCTAAATCACAAGTAGATTTTGATTCGGTAAAAGCAAGATGGGAAAGAAGTTATTTATCTTGGCAGAATGTTTTGGCTTACGAATTTGGTCCAGGAATGGAACTTAATTTAAAGACAAATTTAGGTACTTTCCCAACAGATACAGTGAAGGTGTTAAATTATATTAAGGAGAATAAGTACGATTTAAATACCATTTCTTCAAATGTAGCCAAAGGATTTCATGTGTTTGATTTTTTATTAAATAGAGAGAATGCGATTTCTTATTTTAACGAAAAAAACTATTCCGATTATGGCACTGCAGTGATTTCTCAAATGAAAGGTTTATTACAAAATACGTTGTCAGGTTGGAAAACCTATCAAGTTTCTTTCATAGCCTCCACTGGAACAGAGTCTACGAGTTCATTTTCGATGTTCGTAAACGATTACATAAAAGCGTATGAAGAATGCAAATGGACAAAAGTGGGTATTCCATTAGGTAAACAAAGTTTAGATGTAATACAACCGAATTATATTGAAACTCCAAGGTCAAAAATTACTTGGAAACTTCTAATAGCTAATATCAAGGCTGTAAAACGTCAGTTCAACGGAGATATGCAATCTGGGAAAGAAGGCATCGGTTTTGATGATTATTTAAAAACAGTAAACAAAAGTGATTTAGTTTCAACCATTAACTCTGAATTCGATGCTATTTTAAATACCGTTCAAGGTTTTGATGAAGATTTGGAAACCATGTTGTTAAATCCTACCAAAAAGAAACAAGTGGATGACCTTTACACTAAAATACACAACCTTACCATACACTTAAAAACAGACATGACCGCTGCTTTTGGAGTTATGATTACCTACCAAGACAACGACGGCGATTAATTCTTCTTACCCTGTCAGACTGAGCCTGTCGAAGTGTAAGGGGAAGATTAATACCATACTAGATGTTTCATTGAGCATGTTAAATTATGTGACATTGACCCTCTCAATTATGTCATACTTAGCTTGTCGAAGTGGACATACATATGAATAAAGAGGAAGGATATATTTATTAAATGAATCAATTTAACCAAATTCTATACAAACCGGTTTCTATACAACCATTGGTAATGTTCCGAATTATTTTTGGAGCATTACTTGTATTTGGAGCAATCCGATTTTTGGCAAATGGTTGGGTGTATGATATGTATATTCAACCTAAAATATACTTTGGCTACCTGGGATTTGAATGGGTAAAACCCCTACCTGGAAATTGGATGTACCTTCCTTTTTTTACTTTTTTATTGGGTGCGGTTGGGTTGTTATTAGGTGTTTTTTATCGTTTTTCAACAGTTCTTTTGTTTTTTTCTTTTACGTACATAGAATTGTTGGATAAGTCTAACTACCTGAATCACTATTATTTCATTAGTTTGATGACTTTTATTTTTATGTTTGTACCTGCGCATAAGTCTTTTTCTTTAGATGTGAAATGGGGTAGAGTAGAAGCAACAGATAAAGTACACCAATGGACAATAGGTGCTTTCAAATTTCAATTAGCCATCGTTTATGTCTTTGCTGGAATTGCAAAATTAGAACCGGATTGGCTATTTCAAGCGCAACCGTTGAAAATTTGGTTGCAAGCGCACCGGGATATGCCTGTGTTTGGTACTTTATTCACAAAAGATTGGATTCCCTATATATTTAGTTGGTTTGGATGTTTTTATGATTTGTTCATCGTACTCTTTTTGTTAAATTCAAAAACCCGAAGTGTTGCTTATTTTTTTGTGGTTGTTTTCCATCTTATTACCTGGTATTTACTTCCAATCGGTATTTTTCCTTGGGTGATGATTTGCTCCACGACGATTTTCTTTTCAAATGAATTCCATGAGAAAGTACTAACCAAACTTAAATCTTTAATTAAATATTCGGAATCAATTTCAACGTTAAAACCAAAACAGAATACGATGATCACTTTAGGAATAGTTGTTTTTGTTTTATTTCAGATACTAACTCCATTTAGGCATCTTATATATCCTGGTAATTTATTCTGGAACGAAGAAGGGTTCCGATTTTCTTGGCGGGTTATGTTGATGCACAAAGAAGGGATGGCTACTTTTTATATAAAAGACAGAAAATCAGGGAGAGAAATTGAAATTAAAAACAAAGACTTTTTATCAGCGACCCAACACGATCAAATGGCTACACAACCCGATATGATTTTACAATATGCTGATTTTCTTAAGAATAAATTTAATGATACCTCAATATTTATAAATAATCAATTATATAAAATTATACAACCTTCAGTGCATGCAGAGATTTATGTAAGCTTAAATGGCCGTCCATCTCAACTCTTTGTTTCTAAAAAACACGATTTAACCCGTTTTTCTTATAATTTAGCGCACCGAAATTGGTTGGAACCTTATCGTCCTTGAAGTTGTTTTTTTACATATTGCTGATTATATGTTGTTTGTCTTATAGTTTACAAGCGCAACATTTTCGAGGCGTGATTAAAGACGAACTAGGTGCTTCGATTCCAGGAGTTTTATTGAAAAATTATTCGACCAATCACATCGTGGTTTCGGATGGAAATGGACTTTTTTCTATACCTGCTCATTCGGGAGATTCCGTTCATTTTCGTTTTTCTGGTTACCGTGACTTAAGATTTAAAATCAAAGAAAATCAGATAGATACTCTCACAAACATTGTGTTATATGTTTTTTCCAAGGATTTAAAAACAGTCAACATTTATCGTAAAAAATTAGAACATTTTGATGTTGGTTTTATGCCAATGATTAAAGGAACACAAATCACTACGGGAACAAATGCTGTGATAGAATTGGAAAATTTGAGTGGTGCAAAATCTACTGCAAATCCGCGTGAAATGTTCGCCAAAATTCCGGGTTTGAACATTTGGGAGAGCGATGGTGCTGGTATTCAAATTGGAATAGGAGGAAGAGGATTAAGCCCAAACCGTGCTGCGAATTTCAATACCCGTCAAAATGGGTATGATATTAGTGCGGATGCGTTGGGTTATCCAGAAAGTTATTATACTCCTCCTTTTGAAGCATTGAAATCCATCGAAATTATCCGTGGATCTGCTGCTTTGCAATTTGGCTCTCAATTTGGTGGTTTGTTGAATTTCAACATCAAAGATGCACCTTCAAACACCCCGTTAGAAATTACTTCGCGTGGGACCTTGGGGAATTATGGTTATAAAGGGATTTTCAATCGCGTTGCCGGAACAACCAATAAGTTTTTTTACCAAGTATATCACCAATACAAAGAGGGGACAGGGTACCGAGCAAATGCTAATTTCAACCAACACCAATTTTTCGCACAAGCTGGATATTACCTGTTAGAGAATTGGAAAGTAAGATTGGAATACACCCAAATGAATTATTTAGCCCAACAACCAGGTGGTTTAACCGATGCTCAATTTTTAGCAGACCCACGTAAAAGTTACCGCAATCGCAATTGGTTCAAAGTAGGGTGGAATATGTTAGCCTTTCATTCCGACTATGAAATTTCTTCCAAGGCTAGTTTCAATGTGCGTGCTTTTGGGATGCAATCTACCAGATTATCAACAGGTTTTTTAGGGAAAATCAATCAAGCCGACCCGATGGGAAATCGAGATTTGATTCAAGGCTTGTTTAAAAACGGTGGAGTAGAAGCAAGGTATCTACAACGTTATGATTTCCAAAAAGGAGATACAAGTAAATCTATGAGTGGTGCTTTTTTAGTAGGAACACGTTACTACAGAGGTCATACCGTGAACAATCAAGGCTTGGTTTCTTCTGGTTCTGATGCAGATTTCACCTATTTAAATCCGAATAATCTCGAAAATTCATCTTATGATTTCCCATCTGAAAACGCTTCGTTGTTCGCAGAAAATATATTATTCTTGACAAGTAAATTAACGATGAACTTCGGAGTGCGTTACGAATATATAACCAGTGAAGCAAATGGATTTTACAAACGTTATAATATTCATCCTTATACAAAAGATACAATTGCTATTTACAAATTATATGATTCCAATAGGGTAGTACGCAATGTGCCGCTTTTTGGCTTTGGATTGAATTACAAATTAAAAGGAATGCGTAATGTGTATGCAAATTACACACAAAATTACCGTGCTATCAACTTTACAGACATACGAGTAGCAAATCCCAATATTTTGGTGGATACCTTAATGAAAGACGAAAAAGGCTATACGTTGGAATTAGGTTACCGTGGTTTGGTAAAAGATTATTTGACTTTTGATTTGGCAATTTTCAACGTGTTTTATGGAAATAAAATAGGTTTAGCACCGAAAGCAAATTCTATTTACAAAGAGCGTACTAACATTGGTGATGCGATGAATTTAGGAATTGAAGCTTTTGGAGAATTAGATATCATCGGAATATTTAAAGACAGTTCAAAACACAATTTGAACATTTTCCTAAATGCAGCTTACATTGACGCAAGATACATTCGTTCCAAAGAGCCAAATTTCGTAGGCAAAAAAGTGGAATACGTGAGTCCAGTAGTTATTAAATCCGGTTTAAAATGGAAGTTGTCTAAAATGACTACCCAAATTCAGATTTCTTATAATTCATCACAATTTTCCGATGCTACGAATGCCATTGAGCCTTCAGGTGATGCCGTTATCGGACAAGTTCCCGCCTATACCGTAGTTGATTTATCTTCGAAATACCAAATTAGTAAACAATTCCAAGTAGAACTCGGAGTTAACAATTTAACCAACCAATCTTACTACACCCGTCGTGCCACGGCTTACCCAGGACCTGGTATTCTTCCTTCCGATGGCATCACAGCGTATTTTACGTTGCAGTATAAATTTGCGTTGAAAGCAATGTAGGGATTTATGTTAAATAGTTGATTTTTAATATTTAATTCCGTTTTGTGATTTGCTGGATTTGTAATCCAGCATTTTAATAAAAATTCTTTACATTTTCATATCACTGAAGAATAGTATGTTTAGAAATTCAACATTCAGTCTTTTCAAGCAATCAAACGAATGTTTCTAACTTTTTTTCTTAATCCATCTGGGCACTAAAATAGAACCAATAATCAAATAAGGGAAATAAGATATTAAGCGCCAAAGAATAGCTAAACCGGTTATTAAAAGCATGGATTTACTAAAAGACCCCATTAACTCACCAAAAGCATATTCAGCCACACCGCTACCACCAGGGCTAGGGCTAATGTGCATGAATAACCATAAAACCAATTGCTTACCGAGGATGAAAAAGTGATCAAAAAACGACAGTGATAAAAAGGCTGCCATAATGCAATTGATAACCAGGTACCTACAAGACCAAGATAATAATGTGCTTCCAAAACTCTTTAGCCAAAAAGTAGCTTTTTCTTTTCTCAATTCTTTTGAGGTAATTAGAATATCTTCGTCTAATTTTGAAATGTTAGATTCAAATCGATTTAAAAATGGGAGTTTACAAATAAAAGAAAGTAATTTACCTATTACATGTGGATAAATAAAAACTCCTGTAAAAAGGATAAAACAAATAATTAAAATCAAGATAAATCCACCCCAAAAAACAAAGGAAACTCCTTTATCCAAAGATGTATTAGTAGGAAATAAAACTTCAGGAGCTACAAATAAAAACACAAGGGGAATGAGTAACAAAAAGAACAGGTTATCAAGTAAAGCGGTAATAATCACAATAGCAGTTGAACGACCTAACGCAATTTTTTCTTTGTTTAATATAAACATCGCAACTGAAACTCCACCAACTATTCCAGGTGATATAGCTGATGCAAACTCCCAAATTAAAATCACATTAAATGCTGATTTCCATGATAATTCTTTATGAGTAAGTGTTCTAATACGAAACATGTATGCGACATCTCTTCCGAACATACATAAAAGTGCTAAGAACAACCATGCAATAGATAGATTATTCCATTGGATTTGCATAAAAATATCAGTAAATTTTTCTTTTTTATAATTTCCTGATTTACAAATCTTAAATTCTGTAGGGTCTGAAAAATCGATCTGTTGATTATGATTAGCATCAACCCAACAATAATTTCCTTGATTTTTACTTTCAATGAAATGAGGTTGTTCTATGCTGCGATATAGCATCCAAAAAACAATTGATAGTCCCAGTAAAATGGCTACATATACTTTCCAAGAAGCAAATGTTTTTTCCATATTATTTCCATTTGGTAGGGTCAAATTTTACTTCTACCTCCCAATTTTGTCTTGCTTGGAATGGTTCATTGTAAATTTGAATTTTTTCGGGTAGAATTTTCTTTTGTAATATTCCAGTATCCCATTTTCCGTTATTATTCGAATCAAAATAGGCTTTAAAAATATACGCACCTTTTTCAAGATCATCTATTTTCCAAATCGTATGTTTTTCATCAATAGTATGTCTGTGAGTTACTTTTTCACCTGAAAGTAATTCTAGTAAAGTTCCTGAAGGAAAAGAACTTGTCACAACGTTAAAAATTCCATATTGTGTTGAATCAAATACGTTGATCGTTTGTGTTAAATTATATTTTTCTCTAAAATTAGTAAATGTTAAACCAGAAGGTTTTATAATCAATTTTAGTGTTTTTGATGAGTACGTAGTCGGCATTAATTGCATTTGATATCCTGATGCTTTTAGTTCAAAAGGAACTTTAATAGAGTCATTTGCAAATAATTGTATAGAATCTTTATTGAACGAAGAGATAAAGTCATTGGTGGTAATGATTAAAGAAGACAGTGAACGAATGTTTTTAGGGAAATACAACTTCGGAGTCTTATGATTTAGTTTAGTTTGAATCCTACAATAAAAAGTATCTATATAATTATCAATAGATAAGACACCTTGTATAGTATCTATTGTATTTGTATTTAACAAAATCGAGATGGAATCAGATTTATGAATTTTCTTTTCTAGAATTTTTTGATTGAATAAAGTAATGTTTGCTTTATCAATGGGAAGGTTTCCTGTAATGAGAATTTCCTCGTTATTTATATGACTTATCCTTCTAATTGCCTTTTTGGGTAAAGTAGGAAATAGCTCAATATCAGATGAATCAATTACTGATTTCTCTAAATGTATTTTCTCTGTTTTAAAACCAGACAATTCAAAAGGCTGGGGAATAAAATCTCTATTTTGATCTTGAAAAGCTACTAGGTAATAAGTTCCTGGGTGAATGTATTTTAATGTATATTCTCCTTTTTCGTTTGTTGTAGTAAAATTGAATGCTTTTTGAACAAAAGTTGTTACGGTATCCGAGAAAAGGGCAACGGTGGCGCCTTTGAAAGGCAAACGCGTTCGGATATCAATTACTTTTCCTCTATAAGATATCGAATCAATATAATCTCCCGTTGAAAAAACATAGGTTAAAAGTGTATCATTTCCTTCATGTAAATCTTTAACCGCATTATTTATGTAGATAGCATAAGTGGTGTTTGATTTTGGCTTTCCTTTAAGATTTAATGTAAGTACTTTATCTTTTGCTATTGGGTCTATTTTAAAGTCGTCAGGGACAACAATGATATTTTCACTTGCTTTGTTTAGCGTAATAAATTCTTTAAAAGGCAAGTGTATTTCTGAGACATTAAAATGAATTGAACCCAACTTAGGATTTAATTTCAACGTATCAAAAACGGGAGCTTTTCTATCAATTGGCCCCCCGGTAATTGTTCCTTGAATAGCACAACCTCCAATAAGAAAGGCAGAAATTATTAAAAATAAATACTTAACCATTGACAAAGTTCTTTTAAATAGTAGGCATCTGTTTCTGTAAAATCACACAGTGTAGTACTATCAATATCTAATACGCCAACTACATTTTCATTTTTAAAGATAGGTACTACGATTTCACTTTTAGAAAGACTACTACACGCAATATGACCAGGGAATTCATCAACATTGGAAACTACCAATGCTTCTTTCTTTTCCCAGGAAGTTCCACAAACCCCTCTTCCAAAAGCAATTTCCATACATGCTAAACTACCTTGAAAGGGGCCTAATTTCAATACTTCCCCTCGAACCAAATAAAATCCAATCCAAAAAAATCCAAATGTTTCTTTTATAGCAGCAGTGGTATTAGATAGAATCGATATTAAATCTTGTTCTTCACCAATTAAAATTTTTAATTGATTGAGCAATGATTCATATTTTTCTGATCGGGTTGTACCTTCAATAAGGATGCTTTCAGCCATAGTTCAAAGATATTACAAAATTGTAAGTTTATTCCCAAATGCTCTCTATGATTGCAATACTATCTTTCAGATTGAAGTTGGGTATATGGAATTTATAAAACTCTATTAGTATTGATAAACAGTTTTTTCGGTATTTTTTTGGGAGTTCAATTCCTAATATTTCTTCTTTAGTTAAATTAACAAATTCACTCAACCATTCTACTTCGATACCGTTTTTATAGTTGGTATGCAAGGGAGCACTCCCTAAAAAAAGTCCATTCTCTAAATCTAAAAAAGGAGTTTTATTATCTGGTTTTAAAGGGAAGAAACCTAAGTATTTCGTTAATTCTAACATCCAATAAATGGGGTAATTTGTCAATGGAACAGGTTTATCCATCCAACATAATTCATCTTCAATAAATCGAAACAATCTCTCATCTTTTACTCCTTCGTGTAAAATTGATTGCAATACTTCTACCTCAAAAAATACGATGGTTGATTTTATAGGATGAAACGGAATTGATTCAAAAGTATGCAGTAATTGTGTTTCAGAAATTTTAGCTAGTTGTGAATCATCTCTTTGAAAATAAGTTAATTCAATTGGACTTAATGGAAGTAATACATTGCCTTTTTTCTTTTTTGCCCCTTGAAATAAAAAGGATTTTTTGCCTTCTGATAAGGTGAAGATCGTCAATACCAAACTTGTCTCAGAATATGGAATGCGTTTTAATAAAATTCCAGCGTCTGTTTTTTTCATTAAAATACAACTACTTTACCTACTTTTTTACCCTCTACTTCAATGGCATTTGGAGCCGTCCAGAAAAAATAAACTCCAGGGCTCACTCGATTCCCATTCCAATCCTTAGCGTTCCAAAAAGCGGTACCACCATTAGAAGTTGTTTTGTAAACAACATTTCCTGCAGCATCTGTAATTTTCACATCTGAATCATATTTAATACCTTGAATGGTTATACCTTTCGTGTGTTCTATTTTATATGGATTTGGAAAAACTACCGTTGATTCATAATCGACGGTTCCTTCGGATGCGTCAGCTCGATAAGAAACCAATCCTAAATCGGTAACAATAAATAATTCTCCAGTTTGGTGATTAAATTGAATATCATTGATGTTATTAGATATCAACCCACTATTTTCTTTGGTAAAAGAAGCGATTAGTTGATTTCCATCTGCACTTAGTAAAAACAAACCGGCATTTTTTGTAGCAATCCATTTCCGATTTCCTCCATCTATTTCAATGTCAGAAATGGCTGTTTTCCCTAATAAATACTCGACATTCCCTTCATACTTCAATTTAATACGTTGTGAAACAAATGGTTTTCCATTTTTATCTAAAATTCCAGGAGCATTGTACAAAACAGCAAAACCTTCATCTGTGCCAATCCATAAATTGTTATCAAAGTCAATGGCTACTGCATTTACATCTTTTGATGGAAGTGCTCCAGATCCTTCTCCATCATTCACGATCCTTATAACATCGTCTAACATATTATCGGGAGTTTTTCCCGTATTTATACCAGCTATTCCCAGACCAGGAAAAACTATCCACTTATTTCCAAGATAATCAATTTTAATTTTGGTTGCCCAAGCGTTTAAAGTAGAGCTCCCTGTACTCACTTCTGACCAAGTTTGCAAAGAGGTATATACTTTCAATACATTCGAAGAAAATGGATTAACAACCCATAGATTTCCATCATTATCAAAACTTAAGTCTGTAATAAAGGTAAAACCATTATCTAAAATTGACTTATCTAATGTTGAATTGGAGTCCATAAAAATGGTATCAATTTGTTTTCCATCTTTTGATATAGATACTGGTACAAAAGAATTTGATCCAACTGCAAATTCTCCCTTCTTTTTGGGATTGAAGGAGATAGATGAAATATCAAATACTAATTTATTTTTCCATTTGGTCTGATTATAACGATCATAAAGCTTCCAAGTATTTCCATCATGATTTACATATACACCGTCATTGTTGTATTGAAAACCTGTTTTTGAAATAACTCCACTCGTAACACCGACTTGTCCATTATGATAACCAACTGAAAAAACGGAAGATTTAGGTAGAAAGTTTATTTTATGAACAATACTATTGAAGTTGTCACTCCACTCAACCAATCCACATTCACGATCAGCAATCCAATATTTATTTAAATGTTTAATAATTGATTGAGGTCTAGGTACAGTTATTCCATCATAACGATAGATGATTTTTTTTTCATTAAAATGATTGTCAATAAGTTGAATCCCATCATAGCCTGTAGTTGCCCAACCTTCTTCTAGTGCAATTAAATTATCAAAAGACTTTTGATCAGAAAAATAACCTTCAGTTACAAATACCCAATTAGAAGAACTTTGTTTGAGTAATAGATTTGATGATGTTTCAATAAACATTTCCTTCTGTTGTATGTGAAATCTTTTTAAATTATTTTTTGAAAAAACGATTTTTTTCCAATTGTTTTCACTTGATAATAAAGGGTTATTTATGTTTGCTGAATATAAAATAGAATCGGATAGGGCATAAATACTATCTCCGTAAATAAGTAAATCTTTGATTTTATTACCATTTAAGGGTGGGTAGTAGGTGTCTTTAATTTCTTTTTTAACGGGATCAATTTTCAATATTCCAAATGAGATAGCTGCATACGTGAAGCGTGTGTCAGTTTGAAAAGAAACAATGGATTTGTCACCCATTTTGTCGGACATTTTTAGATAAGGAATATTGGTGACTGTAGATCCTTTCATAAAGTCAATATTTCCATTTTTATAACCTATCCAACATCGATTTGTGGTTTTATCAGTAAATATTTTACTTATATATATGTCAGATAAATAGTTAGTTACTGACCATAAAACTCCTTCTTTATTTATAGCATCGAATTCATATAATCCGTTTTCGAATGCTACAAAAATGGAATTATTCAGGGAAGCTATATCATTACCTTTAGATGAATTTACATAGTATTTCCATTGATGCATAGCTGATTGAGCTTGTATACCACTTGACATGATACACAAGTTCAACAATAAAATGGTACTGCCAATAAAATATAATGATAAAGATTTCCGTTTTTTCATTGAGATAAAGATAGTTTTAGAAATCGAAATAATAAAGAATCTATTACATTTGTAATTGTTTTTGTTTTACAAAACTTAGTTTAAATTTAAGTTAAGATTTAATACTAACTTGATAATTACGTATTAAAAATTACATGGCCCCGTGGCGCAATTGAATAGCGCATCAGATTTCGGCTCTGAGGGTTACAGGTTTGAATCCTGTCGGGGTCACTAAAGTCAGTTATTAAAAACTGACTTTTCCATTTAATCCTTATACTCTTTTTTTACAGCATACCAGCCCAACAAAAATAATCCACCAACTACGATTGGGGTTAAAATCAGTAAAATGATATAACCAAAAACTAAATCGTCCATTCCTTTTGGATAAAGTACTTTCGGTCCTCCGAAAACTACTATTGAGAAATATCCAATAAATAAAGATAAAGCCATCCAAAAATATCCTAAGTATTTTTTTAAACTTTCATTTGACAGAAATTTCGTAGCAGGTTTTAGATAAATGCGTCCTATAACAAAACAAACCAATGCTACTGCAATTGGGTACCAAAGTCCAGCTAAATAAGGACTTGAATTAGAAACATTAGTTGTTGCTGATGCTTTCGTTGCTAAATAAGTTGAAATCGCAGGTAATAACCCTCCAAAAATTCCATTTCCAATGTGGTAGGGAAATGACATAGAGGTATAACGAATGGATGTAGGAAATAGATCCACTAGAAAAGCAGCTATTGGAGCATAAACCATCGTTACAAATAGTATTTGAATAAAAACTAATACTATTAAAAACAAATAATTACCACCTGAAACATGAATGGTTATTTTTGTTTCTTTGGTCGGTGAAGTTTTACTTTTTACAAAAGTAGATTGTTCCTTTTTAGTTGTTCCATCTGAGTAGTTTGTGGTAACGACTTCCACTTTTTCACCCTTTTTGTTTATTTCTTTTGTAGCATCCGATTTAACTTCCACTTTTGATTTTACATCAATGATTTGATACATTTTATGGTAAATTGGTCTATAAGATAGGGCAGCGATAAACATACCTAAAAGCATAATTTTCTTTCTATCAATTCGATCTGATAATTTCCCAAAAACAATAAAAAAAGGTGTACCTAATAACAAAGAAATCAACATAATGGTATCTGATTGAACTTTATCAAGCATACATACTTTTTCCAAAAAACTCATGGCATAAAATTGTCCAGTATACCAAATAACCCCTTGCCCCATTACAACTCCAAATAAGGCTAATAATACCAATTTTAAATTTTTCTTGTTGCCGAAACTTTCTTTTAACGGATTCTTAGATAATTTTCCTTCTTGTTTATTTTTCTCAAATAGTGGAGATTCACCCATGTTTTTCCTAATAATATAAGAGACAAGTACCATCACAATTGAAAACCAAAACGGAACCCTCCATCCCCATGTCTCGAAGTTTTCTGATGAAACAAGTATTCGTGTAATCATGATTACAATCAACGAAAGAAACAAGCCAGCACTTGCAGTTGTTTGAATCCATGAGGTCCAATAACCTCGTTCATTTTCAGGTGCATGTTCAGCAACATACGTAGCTGCGCCACCATATTCACCTCCTAATGCTAATCCTTGTAATAATCTTAAAATCAAAACAAGTAAGGGAGCTAAATAGCCGATGGTTTCATAACTCGGAATACACCCTATCAAAAATGTAGCTCCACCCATAATTAAAAGAGTAAGCATGAATGTATATTTTCTCCCAACTAAATCTCCTAACCTTCCAAAAACTAATGCTCCAAATGGACGCACAACAAAACCTGCAGCAAAAGTGGCAAGAGTAGCCATAAATGAAGCAATAGGTTGATCAGCAGGAAAAAATTTAGAGGAAATAATAGTAGCTAAACTACCAAAAATATAAAAGTCATACCATTCGATTAATGTTCCAACAGAAGATGCTCCTATAATTTTCCAAAGGGATGTAGATTGTGATTTCATTAGAAAGTTGATTTAATTGTAGTAAATTATGAATCAACCTAATATAATAAATAATTTTAAAGATTTATGAATTGATCAAAAAAGTTTATTGTTTAGTATCCACTATAAAAAGAAAAGGCTCTCAATTGAGAGCCTTTACACTTTAATCTTCAGATTCTTCAGATTCTTCAGATTCTTCTTCTGCAACGTCGTATTCATCTTCCTCGTCGTCGTCGTCGTCGTCAGATGAATCTTCCTCGTCTTTTACATCATCTTCAGGGATGTCATCAAAATCTTCTTCTTCTTCCTCTTCATCATCAACAGGCAGAACAACATTCTTTTGTTTAACCTTATTTAATTTAACTAAGTAAATCATTTCATCTGTTTCCCACAAAACAGCATCCATTAGTTCACCCGTAGGAGTAGATACTTGTGTCATTGCTCCACCAAAACCTTCTGGGAAGGCTTCTTCCAATCGGTCTCTCATTTCTTCAGAGAGTTTCTCGTAAGTTACAATAGCTCTTTTCTTAGACATAATATACTAAATTTCTAATTTATGAATTCGGTGTTTAGGGATTACTACTCCTTGTTTTAGTACCACATATTTTTCTGTAACAGCCCAAATAGTTGTGTCCACAAACTTATAAGATTTGTCATCAGCAAAGAAAATCTTCACTTTATGACGTTCTAAATTACCCAAAGCAATTGCTCTATCAAAAGCTAATTGTCTCATAGATAATTCATCATCAGATAATGTAATTTCATCAGCAGGGAAAGAGAAGTTTGCTACTTCTTCTTTTTGTACTAATTGTGCTTCTTGTTCAGTCATTTCTTGAAAACTTTCGGCAAAAATATATTAATTAGTGAATTTACAAGGGAAAAATTGAACAATTTTAAAAAAAACGGATATTTTTCTGATAATTTAGAATCACTTTACACAAGTTAACGCTAAGGACCTAGCTTGAGCATCTACTGATACAAAATCATCATAAACTGGATGTTTTACATAGGTGGTTTGCTCCATTACAGTCTCATTGATTTTTGCGATATCTAGGAATCCGATTTTTTCTTCTAAAAACAATTGTACAGAAATTTCATTTGCCGCATTCAATGCGCATGCAGCTGTACCTTCTAATTCCATTGCTTTAAATGCAAGGTCTAAATTTTTAAAAGTTTTTCGGTCAGGTGCTTCAAAAGTCAATTGAGGATAGTCCATAAAGTTAAATCGTGGAAAATCTGTTTTAAATCTTTCTGGATACGTAAAAGCATATTGAATTGGCAACTTCATATCCGGTAATCCCATTTGCGCTTTCATACTTCCATCTTCAAATTGTACCAACGAATGAATGATCGATTGTGGATGAACAATAACATCAATTTGATCTGGTTTTAAATCGAACAACCACTTAGCCTCAATTACCTCCAACCCCTTATTCATTAATGAAGCTGAATCAATCGTAATTTTAGCGCCCATGGTCCAATTTGGATGTTTTAATGCTTGTGCTTTGGTTACATGCTGTAACTGTTCTTCATTCCAACCTCTGAATGGACCTCCTGAAGCTGTTAAATATATTTTTTCAATTGGATTTTGATATTCACCAGTAAGACATTGAAATATTGCTGAATGTTCAGAATCTACTGGATAAATCGTAACTCCGTATTCACTTACGAGCTTATTGATTAAGCTTCCGGCAACAACTAGAGTTTCTTTGTTTGCAAGCGCTATTGTTTTTTTTGCTTTGATCGCTTCGATTGTTGGACTTAAGCCGGCATATCCAACTAATGCAGTTAAAACCACATCTATTTCACTTCCTGTTACTACTTGATTTAGCGCATCATTTCCAGCATACACTTTTATGTCATCATTCCAAAGCGCTTCTTTGACATACTGGTATTTAGACTCATCTGCAATAACAACTTCATTCGGTTGAAATTTTTTAGCTTGCTGAATTAAAAGGTCTGCATTTCCATTTGCAGTGATCACTTGTAGATCAAAAAAATCAGGATAAGCTTCGATAACTTCTAATGCTTGGGTTCCAATTGAACCTGTAGATCCTAAAATTGCAATGCCTTTTTTCTTTATCATGAAACAAAGTTAAAATTTATGATTGATTGATTTTAAACAATTCTAACAGAAACTTAAAATAATAATAATTCAGATTGTTGAAAAAAGTTTGGGGTTGTTAATAATACGCAGTATTTTCGTAGCTTTTCTTAGAAATTTTTTAAAAACATGAGAATACTGATATTACTAATAACTGTTTTACTTAGTTTTACTTACGCATACTCTCAAACGAAGGGTTTAATTCTAGAACCTTCTACTTCTGTTTTGGGTAAGTCAATTCTTGATCCTAATGGTGATGGTTATATATCTACAACTTCAGCTGGGTTTACCGCAAATGATGTAGCACAAAGTGAGATTCCATACAAGACCTTAATACCTGCTGGATCAGAACCGGATAGTGATTTAGAGAATGCACCAAATTGTGGATATACTGACTTTGTTGAATCTGTTTCTGGAGGATTAGATCCAGTGATGGCCTATATCAAAACAGTAGGTTCTGATAAATATTGGCTCTTCCGAATGCGAATGGGTGCAGTATCTCCGAATGCAAAAAGTTATTCGGTAATGATAGATACCGACAATCTAATTGGAACTTCTGACCCTTCTTACACTTCAATAAATTTAGGATTCGAATATGAAATTGTATTATCAACAAAATTTGGAGTAAGAGTATATAAATTCACAAATCCTGACGGAACGTCTTGTACACCAGTTATTTCATACAATGGTAATGATCATTATCAAAAAGGAATTGCTTATTCAACCCAATGTAACAACCCAGATTATTTCTTAGATTTCTTTGTGAATGTATCAGATTTAATCACTCATGGTTTGAATCCAGAGACAACATCAATGCGTTATGTATTGGCTGATAATACAGGTGCTGATAAATCAACTCTATGTAATGCTTCATCTGCTTCAGATGTTGGGGGTACAAGTGGAGTTGGCGCATCTTTTGTAAGTCAAATCACTGAAATGATTGACAAACAAAGTGGATGTACTATAACAAGTATTAATGATGCGAGTTGTCAAGCAAAAACAGCTTGTCCGACAATAACAGGTCCATTAGCTAATAATTCTAGTTCGGTAACAGGTACGAGTACGGAAGCAAATGGAACGGTAATAACGGTCTATAAAAATGGAATAGCACTTTCCGGAACAACAACAGTAAGTGCTGGTTCATGGACTAAAAGTAGCATTTCCCCACCGCTTACATCGGGTGATGTAATTACTGCAACAGCGACAGCATCTGGGAAAACAATTTCTTTATCAACATGTAACAGTACCTCAGTTGCTTCTTGTCCAGATACAATTAACAGTACTTTAGTCAATATATCTTCAAATGCTGGTAAAGGTATATGTGCTTCCGCAAATTCAGGTGTTCCAGGTGCAACCATTAAGGTATATCAAGAAGGTTTATTGATACCTAATGCTATGACTAGTACTGTTCAAGCTAATGGTTCATGGGGATTTTCTTGTAATAATGCTACATGCTCTGGTACTTCTGGTGGTGGTTGTTTGAATTCTAATAGACCTATATTAATTACTCAAACAGTTGGTGGTTGTGAATCAGCTCCTATAATTTTATGTAATGGAGCCTCTGCTTCAACTGGAGCTGTAACTATAACTACTTCTATCATTACATCAACTACGAGTATTTCTGGTACAAAGGCTACCACAACAGCAGATGTATATTTATATAAGAATGGTACTTTAATAGGACAAACCAATGTCAGTAATACGAACTGGACTATTTCAGGAATCTCTGGTTTATCTAGTTGTGATAAAATAGAAGCGAAGGCTATTGAAACTAATAGTTGTACTCCTTCAGTAGCTACAACTTATGTTTCTTCTGGTACTACTACAGCTCCCATAATTACAGGAACATATTGTACTTCACCTTCTGCTAGTACAATTTCAACAGTTAAAGGTACTTCTTCAGATGCAGACGGTACGATTATTGAAATTTTTAATAATGGAGTTTCCTTAGGAACAACAACTGTTTCAAGAGGAGTTTGGACAAAAACAGGTTTGAGTTTTTCTGGAGGACCAATTACTGCCAAAGCAACTGCTACATGTAAATTACAAAGTGCTGCTTCGGCTAGTGTTTCTATCGGTTCAAAGACAACGAATTCAGTTTCAATTACTACAAGTCCAGTTATTGAACAGAGTACTTCTGTTTCTGGAACAGGAACCGATGGTGATTTGATTTATCTATATGTTGATGGTTCACTAATACCAAACAAATCAGCAACTGTTAGTGGTGGAGTTTGGACAATTTCAAGTATCCCAGATTATGAATTGTTTGCAGGTGGTTCACTCACTGCAACTGCTACATCAGCAGGTAAATGTGAGAGTAGTCCTTCCACTGCTGTGATTATTCAATGTATAGCGCCTTCAGCTTTAAATACAGTTGCCGCGACAACTGCTACGACTATTTGTTCAGGTAATACGGTTTCTATTTCTATTGCAAATTCTGAAAATAATGTTATTTATTCCTTATTTAATGGAGCTACACAAACGGGTGCCTCAAAATTAGGTGATGGAGGAACTATAACATTAACAACAGGTGCATTAACGTCATCAGCTACGATTTCTGTTAAAGCTTTAAAGATTTCACCCGTAAGCTGTACTACTACATTAACGGATAATGTTGCTGTAACTGTTAATCCAAATCCAGATAATTCCTACACACTTTCAGACCAAACAATCTGTTCTTCGATTCCAGTAACAATTACTTCTAGTGGTTCTGAATCTGGAATAAATTATACTTTGCGTAATAATGCAGATAATACTATAGTTGCTGGACCAACTGCTGGAACGGGTGGATCTATTTCTTTTACGGTTACTCCGACTGCTACAACTTCATATAATTTGTTAGCCGTAAATGCAACAACCAGTTGTCAATCCGTTGTTATGGCCGATTTAGCGGTTATAACTTTTTCGAATGCCACTGCGCCAACTACCGCAAATGCTGGATCTGATCAAACAATTTGTGGTTCAACTAGTGTTAATTTAGCTGCAAATACACCTTCAACTGGTACAGGATCTTGGAGTATTATTTCAGGAGCAGGAGGGAGTGTATCAGTATCTGGTAATGCATCATCAAACTTTTCAGGTGTTGCAGGAAATAGCTATTTATTAAGATGGACTATTACTAATGGTGGTTGTACATCCACGGATGATGTATTAATTAGTTTTGGGCAAACACCAATTGCACCAAGTGCAGGCGCGGTAACGCAACCAACATGTGCAACAGCTACAGGAAGTTTCCAAATCTCTTCCTACGATAATGCTAGAACATATACGTTCTCCCCTTCAGTAGTTAGTATTTCTGGATCTGGACTTGTAACTGCAAATCCAGGTACATATACATTTACAGTCAACAATGCTGCTGGATGTACATCATTAGCAAGTTCAAATATAGTTGTAGATGCACAACCTACGCAACCTGCCCAACCAACAAACCTTGCATGTTATGAGACAGCAACATTTAATACAACATCATGTCAGTGGGATGTAACAGGTACGCAACCTGCCCAACCAACTAACCTTGCATGTTACGAAAC
>Ga0315908_10000535_pt1 | contig 30011 bp, 2 predicted proteins | sample LakEriMetagenome_12_FD_203520 | JGI IMG/M metagenome (GOLD analysis project Ga0315908, IMG submission 203520) | Freshwater fungal communities from buoy surface, Lake Erie, Ohio, United States - Buoy 4 MA124 | ecosystem: Environmental > Aquatic > Freshwater > Lake > Lake biofilm | place: USA...
AGGTCTCGGTATTGCCCAAACACAACTGACCCGCATTGCTGTATTGTGCTTGTACCGAAATGGTAGCCACAATTGGCGTTTGACCCGGGTTCTGACCCGTAATGCTCGCAATATTGCCCGTGCCGCTAGCTGGTAAGCCAACAGATGGGTTGTTGTTGGTCCAGGCGAAGTTGGTGCCGCTTACGTTGCCTGTAAATAGTACTGGTAAGGACTGATTGCCCACGCATAAGTTTTGGTTGGTAGGGTCCACTACGTTTGGTGTAGGGTTCACGGTAATCGTGAAGGTTTCTGAGTTGCCTGCACAGATTTGTGTACCATTGACGTATTGAGCCGTAACCGTAATGGTGGCCGTTATTGGCGTGTTGCCTGGGTTGTTGGCTGTAAACACACCAATGTTGCCCGTGCCACTTGCCGCTAAGCCAATCGATGGGTTGTTGTTGGTCCAGACATAAGTGGTGCCCGTAGATGGGCCTGTGAAGTTTACGGCTGCAACTTGTGCGCCATTACACACCACTTGGTTTTGTGGAGCTACTACTTGCGGTTGTGGATTCACGGTAATGGTGAAGGTCTCGGTATTGCCCAAACACAACTGACCCGCATTGCTGTATTGTGCTTGTACCGAAATGGTAGCCACAATTGGCGTTTGACCCGGGTTCTGACCCGTAATGCTCGCAATATTGCCCGTGCCGCTGGCTGGTAAGCCAACAGATGGGTTGTTGTTGGTCCAGGCGAAGGTGGTGCCGCTTACGTTGCCACTAAATAATACTGGTAAGGACTGATTGCCCACGCATAAGTTTTGGTTGGTAGGGTCCACTACGTTTGGTGTAGGGTTCACGGTAATGGTGAAGGTCTCTGCATTACCTGTACAAATTTGTGCGCCATTCACGTATTGAGCCGTAACCGTAATGGTGGCCGTTATTGGCGTGTTGCCTGGGTTGTTGGCTGTAAACACACCTATGTTGCCCGTGCCACTGGCTGCTAAGCCAATCGATGGGTTGTTGTTGGTCCAGACATAAGTGGTGCCCGTAGATGGGCCTGTAAAGTTTACGGCTGCAACTTGTGCGCCATTACACACCACTTGGTTTTGTGGAGCTACTACTTGCGGTTGTGGATTCACGGTAATGGTGAAGGTCTCGGTATTGCCCAAACACAACTGACCCGCATTGCTGTATTGTGCTTGTACCGAAATGGTAGCCACAATTGGCGTTTGACCCGGGTTCTGACCCGTGATGCTCGCAATATTGCCCGTGCCGCTGGCTGGTAAGCCAACAGATGGGTTGTTGTTGGTCCAGGCGAAGGTGGTGCCGCTTACGTTGCCACTAAACAATACTGGTAAGGACTGGTTGCCTACACATAAGTTTTGGTTGGAAGGGTCCACTACGTTTGGTGTAGGATTCACGGTGATGGAAGTGGAACTAGCTGTCTGACAAGTTAAACCTGCATTTGTGTAAGAAGCGGTAATGACTAATGTAGCAACCTGAGGGCCATTGCTTGCATTTTGTGCCGTAAATGGTGCAATACTTCCTGTTCCATTTACAGCAAGGCCAATAACTGCATTGGAATTATTCCAGGTATAGATTGTATTTACGGTATTCGAATTAAAGTTGAGCGCCGAAACTAAAGAACCTGAACATACAACTTGAGCCACCGGTACAATAAGTTGTGGAGTTGGATTCACTGTAACCGTGAAGGACACAGGTGAGATTGCACAGGAATTGACACCATTGACAAATGCAGGGGTAACCGTAATATTTGCTACCTGAGCTGCAGCACCTGCATTGATTGCTACAAAGGCCGAGATTGGTCCGGTACCACTCGCAGGAATTCCGATAGAAGGATTACTATTGGTCCAGTTGAATACACTCGGTTGCGCATTTCCACTAAATTGTATTGATGGTACTTGATCACCGGCACAAACGACCACAGGAACCACAGGCTGCATGGTGATCAATGGGTTTACGGTAATGGTGAAGGTCTCTGCATTACCTGTACAAATTTGTATGCCATTCACGTATTGAGCCGTAACCGTAATGGTGGCCGTTATTGGCGTGTTGCCTGGGTTGTTGGCTGTAAACACACCAATGTTGCCCGTGCCACTGGCTGCTAAGCCAATCGATGGGTTGTTGTTGGTCCAGACATAAGTGGTGCCCGTAGATGGGCCTGTGAAGTTAATCGCAGCAGCCTGAGCACCATTACACACCACTTGGTTTTGTGGAGCCACTACTTGCGGTTGTGGATTCACGGTAATGGTGAAGGTCTCGGTATTGCCCAAACACAACTGACCCGCATTGCTATATTGTGCTTGCACCGCAATGGTAGCCACAATTGGCGTTTGACCCGGGTTCTGACCCGTAATGCTCGCAATATTGCCCGTGCCGCTGGCTGGTAAGCCAACAGATGGGTTGTTGTTGGTCCAGGCGAAGGTGGTGCCGCTTACGTTGCCACTAAATAATACTGGTAAGGACTGGTTGCCCACACATAAGTTTTGGTTGGCAGGGTCCACTACGTTTGGTGTAGGATTCACGGTAATGGTGAAGGTCTCTGCATTACCTGTACAAATTTGTGCGCCATTCACGTATTGAGCCGTAACCGTAATGGTGGCCGTTATTGGCGTGTTGCCTGGGTTGTTGGCTGTAAACACACCAATGTTGCCCGTGCCACTGGCTGCTAAGCCAATCGATGGGTTGTTGTTGGTCCAGACATAAGTGGTGCCCGTAGATGGGCCTGTAAAGTTTACGGCTGCAACTTGTGCACCATTACACACCACTTGGTTTTGTGGGGCTACTACTTGCGGTTGTGGATTGATCGTGATGGCGAATTCCATTGGAGAACCAAAACAATTCAAGTTACCATACTGAATACTTGGCACCACATTGATATTTCCAATAATTGGAACAACCGTGTTATTGGTTGCCAAGAATGGATTGAGCGTATTGACGCCAGAAGCTGCTAAACCAATAGCCGTGTTGTCGTTGTACCAAGTATATTGCGTACCGCTAAATTGACCACCAAAAGTGAATTGTGGTGAATAGAAATTTTCACAGAGCGCAACATCTTGTACCTGATTTACAGTTGGTGCTGGATGCACTAAAAACTGAAAACTAGTTGGTTGACCACTACATTGCACGCCGTTCATCAGGATATTAGGCGTCACGGTAAACGTTGCCGTTTGAGCCACAAGCGTTGGATTCAATGCCGTGAAAGAAACAAGATTTCCATTTCCGTTCGCCGCTAATCCGATAGTTGGATTTGTATTTACCCAGCTATAAGTATTATTCACCATATTGCCGTCGAAGAATACGGCTGAGGTTGATGTATTGGCGCAAAGCGTTTGGTCATTAACTGCATCAATGGTAGGCAGTGGATTGACCAAAATATTAAACAACTGATTCAAGCCCTGACAAGTCAGACCATTACTCGTGTGCAAAATAGATACATTAATTAGTGCATTTTGCTGGATGGTGTCATTATTCGTTGCTACAAAACTTGGAATGTTTCCTACCCCGCTTGCAGGAAGTCCGATGAATGTATTATTGTTGGTCCAGTTGTATTGTGCGTTTTGAACGTTACTTGTAAATGCAATTGGAACCGTATTGATATTTGAACACAACACTTGGTCATTGACCGCATTGATAACTGGGATTGGATTGACTGTAATTTCAAAAGTTTCAGCCACCCCTGAACAAGTAACACCTGCATTACTGTAAACTGGCGTCACGGAGACAGTAGCGTATTGTGCAACAGCTGTATTGTTCACACTGGTGAAAGACATGCCGCTTCCGGATCCGTTTGCACCAGCACCTATTGAAGGGTTGGTGGTGGTCCAGTTATAATAGGTTTGTGGCACGTTGAAGGTGCTGTAAAAATCAACCAATACATTTTGACCTGCACATACAAGCACATTACTGATGGTATCTACCGCAGGCGTTGGATTGATCGTGATATTAACTTGTTCAGTTATTCCTGTACAAGAAACGGCGTTATTGATATAAATTGGCGTAACCGAAATCGTTCCTTGTATCAGTCCATTTGTATTGTTTGAAGCCAAAAAGTTAATATCTCCTGTTCCTGTAGCCTGAACCCCGATAGCAGGGTTCGAGTTGGTCCAATTGTAGAATACATTCGGACTATTATTCATAAAGGTTGAAGAAAAATCTACCTGTGAAACACCATTGTTACAGAAGGTAAGCGGTAAAATCGGGTCTACGGTTGGTATTGGATTCACCGTAATGGAGAAATTACTTGTTGGCCCTGAACATGTAAGTGATCCTGAAACAATTTTTGGAATAACGGCAATATTCGATGTGATAGGTGCATTGGTGTTATTATTTGCCTGGAAGACCGCAATATTACCAGCTCCACTTGCTGACATACCGATACTTGGCAAGCTAGAAGTCCAGTTGAAACTAACTGCATTGGAGTTTCCAACAAACTGCACTGCAGCTGTATTGGCACCATCACAAACGGTTTGATTTGAAACAGGGTTCACTGTAGGAGTCGGTTGCACAGTTAAAATGAATGAAGATACTGATCCAAAGCAAGTTTGACCTGCGTTTGTATATGAAGGCTGTATTTGGAAAGAAGATTGGACTGGTGTTGATCCTATATTTGAGGTAAGGAATGAAGGAATATTCGCTATACCTGACACAGGTGCGCCAATGGATGGTGTTGAGCTACTCCAGTTATAAACAGTACCCGAAACTGGTCCTGAAACCGGCACAGCCGCCGTATTTGTTGCATTACAATATTGTTGGTTATTGATTGGATACGCGCTTGGCGTTGGGTTGACGATGATATTAAATGAAGTAGCGTTACCTGTACAAGTCAAGCCAAGGTTGGTGAACGAAGAACTCACTTGAATACTTGAGGTAATCGGTGCATAATTGATGTTCGTGGCGTTGAATGCTGGAAGTTGACCTGTTCCGTTTAACCCTAGACCAATATTTGGATTGGTGTTCGTCCAGTTGTAAGTGGCTCCAGTAACAGAAGAACTAAAGTTTGGTATGGCTGCTGCGGCTCCATTACATCTTGTAAGGTTGGCCATAGGTGTCATGACCGGAATCGGATTGACAATTACCCAAACTGGGATAATTGGACTCGAACAACCAGTTGCTCCTGATGTACCAACGACATTATAGAGGACGGTTTGTGGGGAGGTCGTGTTATTGAACAACACATCGTTGATATTACCCGATGCCACAGCAGAAAGCGTTTCTCCTGTTACATTGACAGACTGATTCGCATACCAATTGAAGGTTACGTTGGTATTGGCCGTTAATGTTAGGTTGACCGCGCTACCACTACATATAACAACCGTATCGGTATTTAAAAGTTCAAGCTCCGGCTTAACGGTTACAGCTATAGTTTGGGTGGCGCCCAAACAAGAAGCCAGTTGAGAAGTTGGCGTTACCGCATAGATAACGAGCTGATTGGTCGAACTCGTATTGACTAACACATCATTAATGACAGATCCCGTATTTTGGGTCAAGGATTCACCTGTGATATTTGGATTATTAAATGTGGTAAACCAAGTGTAATTTGAAGGAACGTTCGCGTTTAAGAAGGCACTTACTGTGGCGCCGCTACAAATTTCAATGGTACTTGGAATATTGAGAATCACATCCGGAACTACTGCTATTGTAAATAAACTATCAGGACCCACACATCCGAATGGAACTGAAATCGCATTGACCGTATACTGCACGTTTTGAATGCTGGTAGTGGTATTGGTCAGGGTGTTGGAAATTGTTGAGCTGGTTTGTGTAAGGAAAACCTCACCAGTTATGTTCGGATTGGAAATTGCCGACCATTCAAACGTTGCAGGAACCGAGGAAGTTAAACTTTGTGAGAAACTAGTGGCATTGCAAATGGACTGATCGAAAATTGGGCCTACTAGTGGTGTCGGACGCACTGTGATATCAAATGGCAGTGTTGTACCCGGGCACGTTACCCCTGCTGAAATATATTGCGGCGTTACATTGATTGTTGCTGTAACATCTTGTGCAGTGTTATTTATTGCGGAGAAACTTGGTACGTTTCCTGTTCCACTTGCAACTAAGCCAATTGCTGGATTTGAATTGGTCCATGCAAAAGCATTCGCTGTTCCAGCAAAAGAAATGGCATTGGTTAAACTTCCGCCACAGATACTGACATTACTTAAATTGGTAACTGTTGGAACATGACTTACTGATATTGTGAAGTTTTGCGTAGGTCCAGCACAAACATTGGCGCCAAAAGTATAGAATGGCGTCACGGTAATGGTGGCAACAACTGGCCCATTACTGTTATTGATGGTCTGGAAAATCGGTACCAAGCCTTGGCCATTAGTACCCAAGCCAATGGACGGATTGTTGTTTGTCCAGGTATAGTTAGTTCCTGTTCCCGTTAGGTTAATCGGAACCGTATTTTGATTATGACAATAGGTCACATCGTTAGGGTCATTTGCAACAGGCGTTGGATTGACCGTAATAGTGAAAGTCTCTTGAATACCAGGACAAGATATACCACCATTAATGTATATCGGTGTAATATTAATACTTGCAATTAAAGGTGTAGAACCCGTATTTTGAGCATTGAATGCACCTATGTTATTGATGCCAGCTGAAGCCAAACCTATTGATGCAATGGTGTTATTCCAGTTATATTGAGTTGCCGTACCTGTAAAATTGACCGCAGGAGTCAAAGCGCCATTACAAATTGCCATGTCCCCTGGATCATTGACCGTTGGCGTTGGATTGACCGTAATGGTGAAACTCACTGGCGTACCAAGACATTCCACATTGTTATTCATGTAACGTGGCGTGATACTAATAGTTGCAGTGATCGGTGCAGAACCGGTATTGGTTGCCGTAAAAGAAGGTATGTTTCCTGTTCCTGACGCTGCTAATCCTATCGCAGGGTTTGAATTGGTCCAAGAATAATTGGTTCCTGTTCCAACTATGCTAGTACCCGGTGTTACTTCATTATTACAATAAATTTGGTTGCCTGGAGCAGTAGCGCTTGGTGTAGGATTAATTGTCAGAACAATGGTTTGTTGCGTGCCTGAACAGCTTAATCCGGCGTTGAGGTATTGAGGAGTTACAGTCACGGTTGATACCAATGCACCTGTTGTATTATTAACCGCGGTGAAGCTTGCGATATTACCAGTTCCTGCATTACCAAGTCCTATGCTTGCAATTGTATTAGTCCAAGAGTAAGAAGTACCAGAACCCGTAAAATTGAGTGGTATCGTTGATGAACCATTACAAATTGTTTGATCCGGTAAATCATTGACAATCGGACTAGGATTCACGGTTATCGTAAAGTTTTGAGTTGGGCCATTACAGCCAACTTGTCCACCTGTGTAGATCGGTGTGATTGTTACGGTAGAGACAACAGGAACACTGCCGTTATTGATGGCAGCAAAACTACTGATGTTGCCTTGGCCACTTGCAGCAAGCCCTACTGAAGGTAAAGAATTGATCCAGGTATAACTTGTAGCCGAACCTGCAAAATTCACTGCTTGTGTAGAGGTCGCATTACAAACTACTTGAGCCGCTGGTGCGCTCATGGTTGGTGTAGGATTGACTGTGAAAGTCATTGTTTGAGTTGGGCCAGGACAACTGACACCACTTCCAGTGTACAAAGGTGTGAAGACAACTTGAGCAGTGACCGGTGTTGAACCTGCATTCACTGCCGTAAATGGTGAGATATTGCCATTACCTGTTGCATTTAGACCAATTGAAGGCGTATTGTTTGTCCATGTATAATTCGTACCGGTTCCGATTAAATTTACTAATGAGGTACTCGCATTGTTACAGATAGTTTGATCAGTAGGATCAAGCAAACTCGGTGTTGGATTAACAGTAAAAGAGAAGGTTTGCGGCGAGCCCGGGCAAGATGCGCCAGACCCAACAAATAATGGCGTGACTTCAACCGTTGCGACAACAGGAGAACTGCCACTATTGAGTGCCGTAAATGCCAGAATATTTCCTGAGCCGTTAGCCGGTAAACCAATTGAGGTAAGGTTGTTAGTCCAGTTATAATTCGTGGCGGTTCCACCAAAATTGACTACGGCAGTTTGTGTCAGGTTACATCTTACCTGATCTTGTGGGTCATTGACAATAGGAGTCGGATTAACGGTAATGACGAATTGATCTTGGCTACCAGTACAAGTGACACCAGCATTTTGGAAAAGCGGAATGACGCTTATCGTTGCACTAATTGGTAAGCCTGTACCATTGACAGCCGTATAACTCGGGAGCTCATTCGAACCTGTTGCGGCAATAAGCCCCATAGATGTATTGCTGTTTGTCCACGAATAACTTGTTGCTGTTCCGGCAAAACTGAGCGGCGCAGTAACTTGGTTATTACAAAGTGCAAAATCAGCAACAGGCGTCACCACGGGTGTTGGGTTTACCGTAATTGTAAAGTTTGAGACCGAACCATTACAAGAAACACCATTTCCGAAAAAGACAGGTGTTACGGCAATGTTTGCTGTTTGAATGGTTGCAGTACCGTTGACGGCTGTAAAACCACTAATTGTATTTGTCCCATTGATAGCCAAACCTATGGAAGGCAAGCTGTTTGACCAAGTGTAACTTGTTCCAGTTCCAGTAAAACTTAAGCCGCCGACTTGTCCTCCATTACAAACAACAATTGGGTTGGTTGGCACCACAGTAGGTGCCGGATTTACGGTAATGGTATAGGTTGAACTGATTCCTGGACAACCACCAATATTGGTAGAAGCACTTGCCGTAAATTGCACAATTTGGGCAACATTCGTTGTATTGACTAAGGTAAAGGAAGGTATGGTATTGGTTCCACTCGTGCTCGTGAGTCCGTTAATCCCGGCAGGCGCATTAATGACATTCCAGGAAATATTGGCATTTGGAGTTGTAGAGTTGATGGTAACCGTGTTCGATACAGCTCCTGAACAAATGACTTGATTTTGTGCCGAGAACCCAACTACAGGAGACGGATTAACCGTAATTGTAAAAGTTTGTGGTGTACCATAACAAGACAAGCCTGCATTCAAATATTGAGGTGTCACTTCAATGGTTCCAATCAAAGGACTCGAGCTCGTATTTTGACCTGTAAAGGCCGTAATATCCCCGGTGCCAGAGGCAACTAATCCTATTGAAGGCATTGTGTTTGTCCAATTGTAAAGCGTACCTGTATAGCCTTGGAAAGCCACAGCGCTGGTAAGTGTTCCGTTACAAACAGTTTGGTTTGCAGGATCATTGACGATTGGGGTTGGGTTAACCGTAATGGTATAACTCACTGGTGCTCCATGACATTCCACGCCATTATTCGAGAAATGTGGCGTAATTGTAATGGTGGCTGTCACAGCCGCAAAACCAGCATTGATTGCGGTAAAACTTGGGATATTTCCGGTTCCTCCTGCTGCCAAACCAATGGAAGCATTTGAATTGGTCCAAGTATAACTTGTTGCTGTACCAGCAATACTTGTACTCGCTGCAATTTGGTTGTTACAATAAACCTGATTTGCCGGAGCAGTAGCTATTGGGGTTGGGTTGACTGTTATATTTATTGTTTGGGTACTCCCTGAACAACTCACGTTGGCATTTAAGAAATGTGGTGTCACAGTTACAGTGCTGACAATCGGGTTACTACTCGAATTGACTGCATTGAAACTAGAAATATTGCCAGTCCCTTGGGCTATGAGTCCGATACTCGGGACATTATTTGTCCAGGTGTAGCTCGTTGCTGTACCTGTAAAGCTTAATGGGGTTGTTGAAGAACCATTACAAATGGTTTGATCAGGTAAATCATTGACAATTGGTGTCGGGTTTACAGTAATCGTAAAGCTTTGTGTTGGTCCGGCACAATTCACTTGGTTACCCGTAAATATTGGTGTTACCGTTACCGATGAACTTACCGGAATACTTGTACTATTTAAAGCTGCAAAACTTCCAATATTACCTGTGCCCGATCCTAATAACCCAATTGAAGTCAAGGTGTTTGACCAGGAATAACTGGTTGCTGATCCTGAAAAGACAACTGCGGAAGTCATTGACGTATTACACACGACTTGCGAACTTGGTGCAATTACCGACGGCGTAGGATTCACCGTAAAACTCATCGTTTGAGTCGGGCCAGGGCAAGACACTCCCCCACCTTCAAAAATTGGTGTAAAGGTAATCTGAGCTATTGATGGCGTACTGCCATTATTTGTAGCAGTAAAGGCTGGAATGTTACCTGTTCCGGTAGCATTCAGACCGATAGATGTTGTGTTATTTGCCCAAGTGTAACTTGTACCTGTTCCAACTAAATTGACAAGTGCAGTACTGGCCCCATTACAAACGGTTTGATTGGCTGGATCAACTAAGCTTGGGGTCGGATTCACGGTAATATTGAAACTCTGAGGCGCACCATAACATGTAGCCCCTGAACCCATAAATTGAGGAGTCACTTCAATGGTTGCAACTACTGGTGAAGTGGTATTATTTACAGCGGCAAAAGGAACAAGGTTTCCGGTTCCATTGGTTGCTAAACCTATAGATTGTGCGGTATTGGTCCAATTATAGCCCGTACCTGAACCTGTAAAGCTCACCGCTTGTGTATTGGATTGGTTACAAAGTATTTGATCGGTAGGGTCATTTACCGTAGGCGTTGGATTGACGGTAATAATGAATTGATCTTGTGTACCTGTACATGTTACACCAGCATTTACAAAAATTGGCAAGACATTAATCGTAGCAGTTACAGGCGTATTTGAAGTATTTGTTGCCGTAAACGATGGTAAAGAATTTGGTCCTGAAGCAATTAATCCAATTGATGTATTGCTATTGGTCCAGTTATAGCTCGTCCCTGACCCGGAAAAACTGAGCGGAGCAGACACACTGGTATTACACAATGCTAAATCGTTTGTTGGTGTAACAGTTGGTGTAGGGTTAACCGTGATTGTAAAGTTTGAAACGGTTCCGTTACAAGAAATTCCACTACCCAAATAAATTGGGGTCACTGCAATATTTGCAGTCTGAACGCTAGCCGTATTATTCACGGCTGTGAAAGCAGCAATCTGATTATTGCCAACAGCTTGCAATCCAATCGACGGCAAGTCATTGGCCCAAGCGTAGCTAGTACCTGTACCTGTGAAGGTTAAATTACTGACCTGACCACCATTACAAACCACAACCGGATTAGTGGTAACTGCCGTCGGTGAAGGATTCACCGTGATGGTATAAGTAGAACTGACACCTGGGCAACTACCAACACTTGTGGAGGCATTGACCACAAAGTTTATGGTGATTGGCAAACTCGTTGTATTCACAAGCGTATAAGACGGTATAATATTGGTGCCGCTTGTCACGTTAAGCCCATTGATTCCGGCAGGTACAGAAGGCACACTCCAATTAAAGTTGGTATTCGGTGTCGGCGAAGAAATGGTTACTGAGTTGGTGGCACTGTTTGAACAAACCGGTTGAGGGCTCACCTGATTGTAATTAATAATCGGCGATGGATTCACAGAAATACTAAAATTTTGTGTCCCTCCCGGACAAGTTAAACCTCCAAAACTAAATTGTGGTGTAACAATGATATTGGCAGTCTGAGGTACACTTCCTGTATTTTGCCCTATGAAAGAGTTGATGTCTCCTGAGCCAGTAGCAGCAAGCCCTATTGAAGTATTGGAGTTGGTCCAGCTATATTGTGTTGCGGTTCCTACAAATGCAACGGTGCTTGTGTTTTGTCCAGCACATATTACTTGATCTACAGGATCTTGAACACTTGGTATAGGATTGATTGTAAACACCATATTTTGAGGTGTTCCTGTACAAGTTGCAGATCCATTAGTGAATGAAGGGGTTACGGTTACAGTTGAATTTTGAACGGCTGCTGTTGTATTTACAACCCCGAAAATCCCGATGTTACCTTGCCCTGATCCCAAAATACCTATACCTGTGTTTGATGCTGTCCAGTTGTAGGTTGTTCCAGTTACATTACTTGAAAAAGTCACCACATTGGTTTGGTTACCATGACACCAAATCTGATCCAAAGGATTTGCCATCACCGGAATAGGATTCACGGCATATGTAAAACTCATTGGGGTACCTGAACAACTTTCGTTGGCATTCGTCATGCTAGGTGTCACCACGATAGTAGAAGTAATGACTCCGGTTGTTGTATTGGTCGCATTGAAAGAAGGGAAAGCACCAGAACCTGAGGCTAGAATACCTGTAGATGTATTGTTATTCACCCAATTGTAACTTGTTCCATTGACGCCAAACGTGCTTGCAAAGGCAATGATGCTGCTACTACTACCTACACAAATTGCCTGGTTGGCCACTTGGTTAACGGTTGGTGTTGGGTTTACTGTTATGGTAAAGCTTGTGGTTGCCCCTGTACAAATAGTTCCGGCAAAATTATAGGTCGGGGTAACCGTAATTGTTGCTGTAATTGGTGTATTAGAAGTATTGGTAAGGGTAAACGTCGGAATATTCCCCGAACCTGAAGCACCTAAATTGATACTTGTGTTATTGTTTGTCCAATTATAAATGGTACCCGGAACAGCCCCTGAAAAAGAAATGGCATTACTAAGTGTTCCATTACATTTGACCTGATTGGCAACCGCGTTAACCGTCGGAATTGGATTGACCGTTAGGTTAAAGTTACTTGAGTTTCCAGAACAACCATTGGCTGAAGGGGTCACAACAATATTTCCTGAAATCGATTGATTGGTTGCGTTAGTTGTCGTAAATGAGGCAATATTTCCGTTTCCAGTAGCAGCTAATCCTATTGCTGCATTAGAATTCGTCCAGGCAAAAGAAGTTCCGGCAACACCAAAACTACTTGAGAATAAAACAGGATTAGAAGGCGAACCAACACAGTAAGCTGAAGGTGCTTGGGCATCAACCGTTGGTGTCGGATTAACCGTTATAGTGAAAGATTCATTAGTACCAGTACAAGTAGTAGGGCCATGTGTGTAGCTCGGTGTAACTTGTACCACTGCCACCGCCGGAACAGCAGTTGTATTCGTCACGTTAAACGAAGCTATGTTCCCAGTAGAATTTGCAGCTAAGTTGATAGATGTGGCCGTGTTGGTCCATGTGTAGGTGGTACCTGTTAGCGCACCAGAGAAATTTACTGCTGGCACTGCTGCATTATTACAAACCACCAGATTTGCTGGATCTACAACCGTAGGGGTTGGAATCACACTGATACTGAAAGTAACAGGATTACCCGAACATTCATGCAGAAGATTGGTGTATTTAGGAGTAACACTAAAGTTTCCAGTTTGTACGGTATTGCTTGAATTAATGGTATTGAATGCCGCAATATTTCCGTTTCCGGACGCACCTACTCCGATCGTTGTGTTTGTATTTGTCCAATTGAATTGAGTCCCGACAACATTAAAGTTGGAGGCAAAATTGATTGCCGAACTCAGTTGACCCACACAGATGGATTGATTGGCAACTGGGTTCACGGTTGGCAAAGGATTGACCGTTATCGTGAAAGTCTGAGAAGTACCTGTACAGGCTCCATTTCCAGTTCCAAATACGGGAGTCACGGTAATTGTTGCCGTTACTGGGGCATTTGTTGGGTTTGTTGCGACAAACGCACTGATATTACCAGTATTCGAGGCACCTAAATTAATCGAGGTGGTATTGTTTACCCAATTATAGTTGGTATTTGCAACCGCCCCCGTAAAAATAACGCCTCCTGCAGTGACATTATGACAAACGACGATATCTTGCGGATCCACAACCGTTGGCATCGGATTCACGGTTATGTTAAAGGTCTGTGAAGTACCGTTACATGTTTGACCACCTATTGTAATTTTTGGTGTAACCGTAATGAGTCCAGTGATGGGTGCGTTAGTAGTATTTGTCCCGACAAAAGCTGAGATATCTCCTGTACCAGATGCAGCTAAGCCAATATTGGTATTGGAGTTTGTCCAGTCGTAGATGGTTCCTGCAACGTTGAACGCCGATGCAAAACTTACAGCTGTAGTGGAAGAACCTACGCAGACACTCTGACTTTGAATAGTATTCACTGTAGGTGTTGGGTTAACAGTAATACTGAAGGTGGTAGTGGAGCCAGGACAAGTCCCCGTTGCATTTGTGTAAGAAGGTGTTACTACAAAATTTCCGGTAATTGGCGCGTTGGTGGTATTGGTCGCTGTGAATGCAGGAATGTTCGTACTTCCTTGACTGCCCAAATTAATTGCGGTATTGGAATTGGACCATGAATAAACAGTACCTGCAACCGCACCTGAGAAGTTGATAGCCGTGGTGCTACTGTTGTTACAAACAACCTGCGATGTTACTACATTCACAGCAGGAATTGGGTTCACCGTGATGACGAAAGTTATTGGAGTGCCCGAACAGTTATTTGCACTCGGTATGACAGTAATTGTTCCGGCAATTGGGCTTGTTCCGGCATTGGTTGCTACAAATGAAGGTATATTGCCCGTACTCCCCAAACCTAAACCGATGGCGGTATTTGAATTGGCCCAAGTATAAACCGTATTGGCAACACCAAAGGCACTTGAGAAGTTAATCGCAGAAGTTGCTGTGCCGTCACAAATAGGGAATGAATTGACCGCATCGACCGTCGGGATTGGATTGACAGTAATTGTAAAAGTTTGTGGCGTTCCAAAGCATTCAACCCCATTTAATGTGAATTTCGGAGTTACTGTGATGGTGCTTACAATAGGGGTTGGCGTCGTATTCGAAACGGTAAAAGATTGTATATTTCCTACACCTGATGCAGCAGTTGTAACTGCCGTATTTGAGCTCGTCCAATTAAATACTGTATTCGGAACACTTCCTGTAAAGTTAATATTACCAGTAGTTGTTCCAGAACAACGAACAATAGAAGAAATCGGATTAACGGTTGGTATTGGGTTTACCGTAATCGTAATAATGTCCGTTGCCTGACAACCATTTGTTGTATTTGTTCCAGTAACCGTATATGTTGTAGTTGAGGTAGGAACAAAAGACTGATTATTGGTTACACCATTACTCCAAGTGTAAGTATTGGCACCTGCACCATAAAGTGTAATTGCTGTTCCGGCACAGATAGTCTGTTGATTTCCGACAATAAGGGCATCTACAGCCGGGGCGGTATTGGATACGTTTACTTGCACTTGATCTGTGGCGGTACAACCATTATTGGTGTCAGTAACTGTTAAAGTATAGTTTTGCGTTGAATTTGGATTGGCTGTAGGATTGGCAATATTATTCGCACTTAATCCAGTTGGCGGCGTCCAAGCATAACCATATCCAGCAACTGTGGTGGTTCCTAATTGAATCGGTTGGGTTTGTAAACAAGTAATCGAACCTCCATTACCAGCATCAGCCGTAGGTAGTACCTGATTAACTGTAACGGTTATTTGCCCGGAGGAAGTACAACCATTGGTTGAGTTTGTAACTACAAGATTATAGGTGGTGGTAGCAGTTGGATTCGCAAGGGGTTGTCCAATTGAAGGTGAACTAAGACCTGTGGCAGGAGTCCATGCATAAGTTAGTCCACTGATGCTCGGGCTACCTATAGTTGTACCATTCGTGAATTGTACACAAGTTTTTGTAAATGGCGTACCTACGTTTATAGGCGGTGCTGTGGTATTCACAGTTACTAAAACGTTATCTGTGGCCACACAGCCTGTTTGCGGGTTAGTCACGGTAAGCACATAAGTTGTAGATGAACTCGGCGTTGCCGTTGGTTGCGCAATAGTGTAATCATTCAAACCTGTGTTTGGTGACCAAGCATAAGTGAGCCCAGCAATTCCAGTTGTACCTATAACTAATGGCGTATTTTGATTATTACAGGTGATGGTTGCATTAGGGCCGGCCTCAATTGTAGGCAAGGCGGTTAAAACAGTGACAGTGACAGTCGAAGTTTGAGTACATTGACTTGTTGCGTCTGTAGCTGTTAAAGTATAGGTCGTGGTGACTGCCGGATTCGCAGTAGGATTTGCAATATTGGAGGCAGATAAACCTGTTGTTGGGGTCCAGGAATAATTCACACCCGCTACAGGTGACATTCCAATTTGTTGCCCCGCGGTATTGGTATTACAAGTTTTGGTAAACGGAGTTCCGGCATTGGCTACAGGAATATCGATATCAACAGTAACAGTAACATTATCAGTCGCTGTACATCCACTGGTTGGGTTTGTCGCTGTTAAGGTATATGTTGTTGTAACAATTGGGTTAGCAAGTGTAGATGCCGCTGTTGAGTTGGTGAGTCCGTTGGTAGGTGTCCAAGCGTAGGTCATTCCTGGTACAGCAGAAAATCCAATTACAGCTCCGTTAGGGTTTGAATTTAAAGCACAAGTTTTAGTAAAGTTATTTCCTGCCTCTACAGCTGGCACCGTGAAATTATAGGTAAATACCATTTGTGCTGTTTGCGTACAACCGCTTGATTGATCGGTTGCCGTAAGCACATAAGTAGTTGTTGTAGTTGGAACAGCCATTGGGTTGGCAATATTTGCGGCACTCAGACCCGCTGTAGGCGTCCAGCTGTAATTGACCCCAGCAATTGGCGTCATGCCTATTTGTGCGCCGTTTGTGTTGGTAGTACAAGATCTCAAGAGCGGTGGACCTGCACTCGCTGCAGGAATTTCTTTATCTACAGTTACTACAATTTGATCCGTGGCCTGACAACCATTTTGATTATTGGTAAGTGTGAGCGTGTAGGTAGTGGTGGTGGTTGGATTCGCTGTAGGATTGTATGTATTGGTGTTGGTTAATCCCGTTGAAGGTGACCATGTATAGGTATGGTTAGCCAAATTAGTTGTTCCTATTACTAAACCATTGGGGTTCTGCACACAAGTTTTGGTGAAGTCATTTCCAGCATCTGGAATAGGAAGTACTTGATTTACTACAACTTGGATGGTATCCGTTGCATCACAACCATTAGTTGGGTTGTAAGCAGTGAGTGTGTAGGTATTAGAAACACTTGCGTCAATTGTTGGATTTGATGCAGTGGCATCATTCAAAGCCGTACTTGGTGACCAAATGTATTGAATGCCAGAAACGGCAGTCATCCCAACTTGAATTGGCGACAAATTATTCACACAAGTCTTGATAAATCCTGTGCCCGCATTGGCTACAGGGTCTGTATTATTGACGGTAACAACAACTGGGTCTGTATGTGTACAACCCGATGAAATATTGGTAACTGTGAGTGTGTATGTAGTTGTGATGCTAGGATTCGCAAGAGGCTGTGCAATGTTACTGGCGCTCAATCCTGTCGCAGGTGACCAACTGTATGAAAGACCTGCCACCGCTGCTGTTCCAATTTGAAAACCGCTTGGGTTTGTTACACAGGTAATTTCGCCATCAGGCCCTGCATTGGCTATTGGTGTAATAAAGTTGACCGTTACAATTACCTCATCGGTGCTGCTACAACCGTTGGTTGGGTCTTGAGCTGTAAGGGTATAAGTTTGGGTTGAAGCAGGGTTCGCACTTGGATTTGAAATGTTTGTAGCCGTCAAATTCGTAGCTGGGCTCCAACTATAATTAATGCCCGCTGCGGAAGTCATTCCGATAGGAGCTCCTGGAGCCGCACTATTTGAGGTGCAAGAAATCAATTGATCTGGGCCGGCATTTGCTGTAGGTGCTTGTGTATCCACCACTACCAAAACATTGGTGGTGGTGATACAACCATTATTGGGATTAAGCGCGTTGACAGTATAAGTAGTTGTCACCAATGGATTGGCAATCGGATTTGAAACCGTGGCTGAGCTTAAACCCATTATTGGCAACCAAGAATAAGAAATCATGGCCTGTGCCTGACCACCTATTGCAGAACCTGATGCAAATTGAGCACAAGTTTTTGTAAATCCGGTAGATGGCAGCGCCGTTGGATAAGTATTATTTACAGTTACGTTTATAACATCTTGATCAGAACAACCGCTAATTGTGTTGGTTGCGGTAAGTGTATATTGTTGGTTAGCAGATGGATTGGCTACTGGATTTGAAATGGCATTATTAGATAAACCCGTTGATGGTGACCATTGATAGTTCACATAAGGCTCCGCAGACATACCAATTTGTGCTCCTGTTGCATTTTGGGTACAACTGATGGTCGCATCAACACCTGCATTTACTACTGGTGGCGTATTATTGACATTGACAATTACTTCATCCGTTGCTGAACAACCATTAGCCGGGTTAAATGCGGTGAGCGTATATGTAGTCGTTGCAGTTGGATTTGCTGTTGTTGTTGCAGCATTTGAAGGTGTTAAACTAGTTGTTGGCACCCAACTATATGAAATGCCATTTGCGGCAGACATCCCGATACTTGCCCCGCCAATATTTGTGAGACAGGTAATATTTTGATCTTGACCCGCATTGGCAACTGGTGGCGTATTATTTACCGTAACGAGCACCTGAGCTGTGCTGCTACAACCATTGGCAATATTGGTTGTGGTCAAGGTATAAGTTGTAGTTGAAGCAGGATTTGCAGTAGGGTTAGAAATTGTAGTACCATTCAAACCCGCAGCAGGGCTCCATGAATAACTGAGACCGTTGACATTGGCTGCACCGATGCTTACACCATTCTGGAAACTCGAACAAGTGATCTGAGCCGGGCCAGAAACTTGAGCACTCGGAGGCGTATTATTTACCGTGACAACAACCTGATCTGTATTAGAACAACCGGTTGCATTATTAGTGACGGTTACGGTGTAGGTTGTGGTAGTTGGAGGGAAGGCACTTGGGTTGGCAATATTCGGATCACTAAGGCCAAGGGCGGGTGACCAAACATAACTGTGTCCTGTTAATGGAGCTGCGCCTAAGGTATTCCCAGCCGGATTCAAGTTACACTGAATGGTTAAATCTGCACCTGCATTGGCAACAGGCAAGGCGGTATTTACGGTTACCGTAACAAAATCTGTATTGCTACAACCGTTGGTCGGGTTTGTAGCAATCAAAGTATACGGGGTTGTAACGGTAGGAGTTGCTAAAGGCGAAGCAACATTCGTTGCAGATAAACCAGTTGCAGGAGACCAAACATAATTGATGCCATTCACGGCGTTCATCCCTATATTGACGCCAGTGTTATTTTGATTACAGCTAATTTCTACGTCAGGCCCAGCATTTGCCAAAGGTGCTTGCGTATCTACTGTGACAACAGTCGTGGAAGTAGAAGAACAACCATTACTTTGGTTGGTTGCGGTCAAGGTATAGGTAGTGGTTACACTCGGATTTGCTGTCGGATTTGAAACGGTCGAAGAATTTAATCCAGCACTTGGTGACCAAGAATAATTGACACCACTGGCCGTAGCCATTCCGATTTGAGAACCTGATGTGTTTGATGTACAATTTTTAGTAAAGCCAGTTCCGGCATTCGCAGTTGGTGCCGTTGTATTGACCGTAACCGTCACGTTGTCTGTGGCAACACAGCCATTCAGGGAGTTAGTGGCAGTAAGCGTATAAGTTTGTGTACTTGCCGGTGCAGCATTTGGGTTGGAAATACTACCATTTGTAAGGCCTGTTGTAGGTGACCAACTATATGTGACGCCATTAACAGCAGACATTCCAATACCTGCACCTGTTGAATTTTGATTACAATCGATGGTAAAGTTATTCCCTGCTTCTGCAACTGGTGGCGTTATATTGACAGATACAACAACTTGATCTGTAGCCACACACCCACTACTGTTATCTGTTGCAGTTAGGGTATAAGTTTGGTTACTTGTGGGGTTCGCAATTGGATTGGAAGAAGCGGCAGGTGATAAACCGGTAGTTGGGCTCCAAACATAGGTAACGCCTGTAACAGCAGTCATACCTATTTGTAAACCATTTGGATTAACCGTACAGGTCTTGTTAAAATCGGAACCCGCATCCACTGAAGGCACTTCTGTATCAACTGTAACGAGAACTGTCGAAGCAAATGTACAACCACTGGCAGTATTAGTTGCGGTTAAGGTATAAGTAGTGGTAACGCTTGGGTTGGCATTGGTTAATGAGGCAGTGGAATTTGCCAAACCAGTTGTTGGTGACCAAGCATAGGTGGCCCCTGTTTGACCTGCAAATCCAATGTTTGCACCATTTGGATTTTGCGTACAAGTTTTAAGAAACGGACTACCCGCAATGGCAGTTGGCACGGTTAAATTGACCGTAACCAATACTTGATCGGATAATGTACAGCCACTAGAAGTTTGAGTGGCTGTTAAAGTATAATTCTGGGTAGAAGTTGGATTAGCAATGGGATTGGCAATGTTTGGATCGTTCAAACCGGTTGTTGGTGACCATGCATACGTAACTCCTGAAACGGGCGTCATACCAATAGCCATCCCATTTGGATTTTGAGTACAAGTTTTCGTGAAGTCAGTACCCGCATTTACAGTAGGAATTGATAAATCGACAAAAACCGTCACCTGATCCTGACTTGTACATCCACTTGCAGTATTTGTAGCTATAAGTGTATAAGTAGTTGTGGTACCCGGATTGGACGTTACAATAGCACTATTAGTAGAAGTTAGGTTTGTATTTGGCGACCAGCTGTAACTCGTATTGGCAACTGCTGCCGTACCAATACTAGCCCCTGTATTATTCTGTGTACATGTTTTGTTTTTGTCTGGTCCTGCATTTGCCGTAGGGTAGGTTAAATTTACAGTTACGGTTACAGAACTGATACTGAAACAACCTGTTGCAGGATTGGTGGCAGTGAGCACATATGTTGTAGTTGCACTTGGGTTGGCAAATGGATTAGAGCTATTTGCCGGCGTGAGATCATTTGTCGGGCTCCATGAATAATTGATGCCAGCCACTGGTGACATCCCTATTGTACCACCATTTTGATTGGAGATACAGTTTTTCGTGAAATTTGAACCTGCATTGGCTGCCGGATTTGGATTGACCAAATACTGTACGACATTGCTTACTGAAGAACAACCAAGACTGTTCAAAGTTGAGGTGACTATAACTCGGTAATAGGTAGTTGCCCCAATAGAGGCCCCCGGATCAAAACTAGACGAAGTTGCGCCAACAATATCTACAAAAGTACCATTGGCACTGCTCGATGATTGCCATTGATAAGTTAAAGTTCCAGGTGCAGCAGGGTTTGACGTAAAAAGAAGCGCCGCGGGATTATTTCCTACGCAATAAACCTGATCATTTCCGATGAGTCCAGGATCAACTGCGTTCAAATTCACCGTTAAGTTAAATTGGTCGTTTGGACATGTGGCTCCTGCGTTGGCAGTGACGGTATAAACAACACTTTGGGTTGCGTTATAAACAGTCGTGTTTAAGGTCCCTGAAATTACTGAACTAGACCCCGTTCCATTTTGCTCCCCGGTAACATTTGGATTATTTGTAAAGGTCCAAGTATATGTGGTACCCGATGGGATTGAATTACCTATTGTACTTGGGGTAAACGTAAAAGGTGTACCATTACAAACCGTAATGGAGGCATCGTTAATAGCTACATTAGGGTATACCGGAACCGTAACTTGAAAAGTATTCGGACTGGCACAACCACCTGCCGTTGCTTGTACAGTATAGACCTGGTTTTGCACAGTGGTTGTGGTGTTTGTCAGGGTTCCTGTTATTGAAGAACCAGAGCCAGAAACTTCACCACCTATATTGCCGTTTGTAACCGGAGTCCAACTATAGGTTGTACCATTGGGTACAATCACGTTAGGTGGGTTATTTACCGGATTGACCACAAAAGTTCCGCCAGTACATATTGGGGTTGCAGTCAGGGAAGGTACAACAGGATAAGGATTTACGGTTACTGTTTTAATTTCTATATCTGAACCACAGTCATTGTTTGCAATTTCCAAAGAAACCGTATAAGATCCTGGCTGTGTAAAATTGACAACAATTTGACCACTCCCGGATAAAGGAGTTGTTGCATTGATATTGCCCATTGAGCCATTAACCAGATAACCAACCCCTGATGTATTCGATGATTGATTGACCTGCCATTGAAAGGCACTTGCCGCAGAACAATTACCACCTGAAAGAATACTGAATCCGCTAGATGAAGTATTATCAAAAGTAATCGATTGCCCCTGACAAATCGTTAATCCTGGTGTTTGTGTAAAACTTGCTGTTGGCGCAGTACTTACATAAAATGGACCTTGCGTATTGACAATAGTGTCGTTCAAACAAGAATTGTATGCAGAAACAGTAATGGTATATGGCAAAGCTAGACCATTAGCAGCGCAGGAAGGGTCATAACCATGTCCAACATAGTTTGGTAATGTTGGTAAGTTTGGATATGAAATAACTGAATTTGGCGTACCATCACCCCAGTCGATTAGATATGTATTTCCAGGATATTGATTATCAAATGTTAGTTCATAGTCAAATGGATTACAAGCGGTCACAGAAGTATTGGCTGCAAAGTCAATGATTCCTGCTCCCCAACTCATGATGGCATAACCGGAATAAATACAACCGCTGCCGTAATTCACAACATAAATCAAATTATAACTACCAGTTCCGGCTGCACCTGAACCTGCATAGTGACCACTTGAAGGGTTAGATAACTGCCCAGGAAAAGAACTCAAAGTTCCTGAATTTCCAGACAATGTGGTACTTGGTATTGTTGTGAAAACATTAGTCCCTCCATTCGCAGGTACTCCAACTCCGCCCCAATATACGTCTATTGTGGCGGTCCCACCAAGATTAGCCGTATTGGTGAAACCAATTGCAGGGCCTTGAGTAGAACTTGAACATATACAACTGTTAGTACCCGAGGAGGTTTGAAAAACTAAAGTTCCATTGACGACTGTATCATTCGTACAAGCATTTGTCGGAACTAATGAGGGAATAGAAGTTGGCGGCGCACTTACTACAACAGTTACAGTTCCAATATTACCTCCATTCGCAGGTATAGAAACTCCGCCGTTGGTCATGTTTAAGGTAACCGTATAAGTACCGGGATTATTGTAAGTAATCGCATGTGGACCATTTGTAGTTCTAGTTTGACCATTTCCAAAAACCCAATTATACAATACTGGTGATTGTAAAGTAACATTATTATTAGAGTTCGAGGCTGTTGTGTTGGTAAAAAGAATGGTTGAACCTGCACAAACATTGATTGTACCACTCGAAGCTGCCGGAATTGTCGTGAAGCTTGTGTTGGTTATTACAGCAGTTTGGGCAAAGAATGTCCCATTCGCCACAAAAGCAAACAAACTAGCAACAATAAAAACAATTTGGGTAAGTAATTTTCCTCTCATGCGCGTGGGTGATATTAACTCAAATTTACGGAGGTCCTACGGAATAAAAAAATTTGAGTTGCATAACAATAGGCTTACCCTATTTTCCCCTATTTTAGGATGTTGATTATCCTAAAATCCCTATAGATTTTTTGTTTTCAACATTGAATTAAATATTTGATTTTGAATACATTAATTTATATTTTAAAAAGTATTTTATTCAATCATGTTGTAGCAAGCAAAGTTTGGTGTCTTATTTTAATTTTTGACATAGAAATAGGGGAAGCCTGAAATCTAGTTCAACACTACCAACAATCCGACAAAAAGGGGAAGCATCATTTTTTTTAGTGCGGCTATTTCAGTAAATTTCGATGAATTTTCCAATTTATGAAGAATTACTACCTCACATTTTGCTGCATTTTATTGACACTTTCTTATTGGGCTCAAGCTCCGGTGGTGAGTATTAATGCCAGTAGTACACAAGTCTGCCAAGGCAATACAGTACTATTAACTGCTTCCTCCAATGAGTCAAGCTCCATTTTTTTGTGGTCATCCGGAGCAACAACCAATTCCGTAGTGGTGAGTCCTGCTCAGAACACCACTTATACTTGCGTGGTGTCAGCAAATGGGCTTTCTACAACGGCAAGTCAAACAATAATTGTGCTCAATAATCCAAGTGCTCAAGCTGGCGCAGACTTTACAAAAACTTGTGTAAGCAATGCAAACGGCGCGTTTATTGGCATGACTGCCCAACCGGGTGTTACCTACAGTTGGACGCCGGCAACAGGCCTAAGCGCTACAAGCGTCGCGAACCCTACCGCTAATCCCATTGCTACTACTACCTATGTTCTTACAGCCACCCAAACGCAATCGGGTTGTACTGCTTCGGATGCCGTCACAGTAAGCGTTGATCAGCAAGTTCCGACAGCAGCTGCCGGCTTAGATGCTCAAATAACCTGTGTGCAAAATAGCACTGGCGTTCAGCTTGGCGCCATGCCTACTGCGGGGCAAACCTACAACTGGACCCCAAGCGCAGGCCTGAGCGCAACCGGGCTTGCTAATCCTATTGCCAATCCGAGTACCACAACAAATTATACGCTCACCGTTACCAATGTGGCAACTGGCTGTAGCGCCACAGATCAAGTATTAATTACCGTTAACCTTTCCCAACCATTAGTTGAGGCCGGAAATAGTTTTACGAAAACCTGTGTGCAAAATGCAACCGGAGCTAATATTGGATTTACCGGCCAAACGGGTGTAACCTACGCGTGGTTGCCAACAAATGGCCTCACGAGTTCAACAACATCTCTAACCAATGCCAACCCAAATGTTACTACCACCTACACGCTTACAGCAACTCATGTAAGTAGCGGCTGCACGGCGAGCGATCAAGTTGTGGTAACGATCGATACTGACCTCCCTTTAGTCAATGCCGGCAATGATTTTACCAAGACCTGTACACAAAATCAGTCAGGGGTTCAAATTGGTATGACAGCAGTAACAGGGGTGAGCTACGCTTGGAGCCCAACAATTGGATTAGCGCCTAGCAACACGAGTAACCCTAATGCCAACCCAACCACTGGTCAAACATACACCTTGCTTGCAACAGACCTCAGCAGTGGTTGCACAGCCACTGACCAAATTAATGTCAGTGTAAATACAGCGCTACCAACAGCAAATGCCGGTGCAGATTTTAGCAAAACTTGTATCCTAAACCCTAACGGTTTGCAAATAGGCAGTAACGCTGCAACAGGCTTCACCTACACTTGGTTTCCTACCTCTGGTTTGACGAATCCTGGCATCTCAAACCCCATTGCCAATCCCACCCAAAGCACTACCTACCTACTGACCGTGACCGATCAAATCAATGGTTGTACTGCCTCTGATCAAGTGGCCGTAAGTGTCAATACTACCGCGCCCAATGCCAATGCCGGTTCAGACTTCACAAAGACATGTGTGAGCAATGTTAACGGCGCTTTTATCGGCATGACTGCCCAACCTGGCGTTACCTACAGTTGGTCTCCAACTGCGGGTTTAAGTTCTGCCATCGCGGCCAACCCAACAGCCAACCCAAGTGCTACTACTACCTATACCCTAACGGCCAACCACACGCAATCGGGTTGCAGTGCCACTGATGCCGTCACCGTAACAGTTAATCAGCAAGTTCCGACCGCAGATGCGGGCTTAGATGCCGAAAAAACGTGTGTGCTCAACAATACGGGTGTTCAAATTGGCTCCTTGCCTACATCAGGGCAAACCTACAACTGGACGCCTAGCTCAGGATTAAGCGCAACGTCGCTCGCGAACCCCGTTGCTAATCCGAGCACCACAACTAATTATACGCTCACCGTTACCAATGTGGCAACTGGCTGTAGTGCAACAGATCAAGTAATTGTGAGTGTCAATACGAGTTTACCAACTGCCAATGCAGGTCTTGACTTTACAAAAACTTGTGTTCAAAATACCAACGGCCTCAACATTGGGCAAATAGCAAGCAGCGGCGTTACCTACAACTGGTCACCAAGCAGTGGGCTTAGTTCGGTTAGCGTTTCTAATCCAACTGCAAATCCGAGTGTCACGACCACCTATACCCTTACTGCTACGCTGGCAAGCAGTGGCTGTACAGCCAGTGATCAAATTACAGTTAGTGTCAATCAGCAAGTGCCATTGGTTAATGCCGGGCTAGATCTTTTAAAAACTTGTACGCAAAACGCAAGCGGAGCCAATCTTGGTGCTGCAGCGCAAAACGGCTGTACGTATAGTTGGAGCCCTGTTCAGGGTTTGAGCACGCCTTCGAGCAGCACCACATTTGCCAATCCAAGCCAAACAACAACCTATTTGCTTACGGCCACGCAAACCTCCTCCGGATGCACGGCTACTGATCAAGTGACTTTCGAGGTCAATGTTACTGCACCAACTGCGAATGCTGGAACTGATTTTATAAAAACTTGTCTTCAGAACCCTAATGGCCTGCAGATCGGAAGCAGCGCCTTGGCAGGCTTTTCCTATACTTGGTTTCCTTCCTTAGGGCTCTCGAATCCTTCGGTGTCTAACCCTATTGCCAACCCTACGCAAAGTACCTCCTACCTACTGACCGTAACGGATCAAATCAACGGTTGTTCTGCTACTGATCAAGTTGCCGTTACAGTCAATACAACGCCTCCTACTGCTAACGCTGGTGCGGACTTTACAAAGACATGTGTGAGCAATGTGAATGGCTTACTCATTGGTGCTGGCGCCTCTGCTGGCCTTACCTACAGCTGGTCTCCGGCTATTGGACTATCCTCAAGCGCTATTTCAAACCCAATAGCCAACCCGAGTGTGACTACAACCTATACTTTGACTGTTTATTCTCCGGCAACAGGTTGTAGCAATACAGATATGGTTACAGTAAGCGTGAATCAGACTGCTCCGCTTGCTCAGGCGGGTCCAGACTTCTTAAAAAACTGTTATCAAAATTTCACCGGAAATACCATTGGCATGACCCCTGTAAGTGGCAATTCTTATCAATGGAATCCAATTGCAGGGCTCAATTCCCCTACAGCTGCAAATCCGATTGCCAATCCGGTACTCACCACAACGTATACGCTTACGGTGACTAACCTTGTAAACGGCTGTGTCTCTACAGATCAAATTATCGTCACTGTAGATATTTCGGCTCCAACTGCAAATGCAGGAAACGATTTTTCTATTAACTGTTTTGGCAACCTCAATGGCGCTCAAATTGGCATGAGTCCGGCTCCGGGTATGACCTACTCGTGGGCACCAGCCGCAGGGCTTAGTAACGCTGCTTCCTCGAGCACATTAGCTAGTCCAAGTCAAACCACTACCTATACCCTTACAGCACTGAACCCAACAAACGGCTGCCAAACAACAGATCAAGTTTTGGTGAATGTCAACCTCACTACACCAATTGCAAATGCGGGCCCTGACCTTCTCAAAAATTGTATAACCAACACAAATGGTGCTCAAATTGGAAGTTTAGCACAAGTACAAACCAATTATAGTTGGTCGCCGAGCTCGACACTATCTAGTCCGAACAGCGCACAAACTTGGGCGAATCCATCACAATCTACTTGGTATGTTTTAACAGCAACCAATTGGGAAAGTGGCTGCTCAGACATTGATTCCGTTTATTTTGAAGTCAGTATCATTGCACCTGTTATTGAAGCAGGCTTCAATCAAAGTATTTGCTTGGGAGATTCTATTTTGGTTTCGGGCACCTACCCAACAGGAACGCAAATAAGCTGGAATAACGGCATTCAGAACAATCAATACTTCATACCTACTGTTTCGCAATACTACACTTTAACTGTGATTGCGAGTAATGGCTGTCAGAGCCAAGATTCCCTTTATGTGCAAGTCAATGCCTTACCCGGAATATATGCTGGGCCAGATATTGAAATATGTGAAGGAGTAACAGTAACCCTAGCTGGTTCTTTCGGGACTATTTATTATTGGAGTGGTGGCATATCAAACGGAGTGCCTTTTATTCCGCAGACTAGTGGGGCTTATACGGTAACCGGAATCGATATCAATGGATGTCAGAATATCGACCTCGTTGTGGTGACCGTCCATGCCAACCCACTTGTTTTTGCGGGTACAGACCCTGCAATTTGTCTTGGTGATTCTGTGCTACTTGCAGCAAGCGGTGCATTGTCTTACACATGGTCTAATGGCATGCCGAACGGCGCATATATTACCCCAAACTTTAATACAATGCTAGAGGTTACCGGAACCAATCAGTTTGGTTGTACGGGTAGTGATTTACTAGATATAACCGTTCATCAGCCTACTAATTCAACTATAAATGTAGTTTTCCAAGGGCCTTATACTTTAAATGGTGTTACCTACGATGTCAGCGGAACCTATGTACAAGTTATACCAAATAGCGTAGGCTGCGATAGCACCATTACCTTAAATTACGAACTGGTCGATGTAGGGGTTGAAGAGTTATTTCTTGGGCAAATTGAAGTGTTTCCGAATCCTTTTACTGATCAAATTTGGATGACCTACGAGCAAGGACTTGTTGGCACAGCACTTTATGTTCTTGACCTCAGCGGCAGGGTTCTAAGGAATTTTGAACTCAATCAAGACCTCAAAATGTTAATAGACCTCAGCGACCTTCCACCTGGAACCTATTTGATAAGTTCACCACAAACCCAGCCGCAGAAGGTGATTAAACTGTAGTGTTTAATGGACTAAGTAAGCTATTTGACTACTTTTAATAGCTCTAAACCATGTTCATTTTGGACTTCAAGGAAATAAACACCACTTGGAATGTGCTCAAAAGAAATTTTTGTGAACTTTTCTTGCGGGTTTGCTTCAAATAGAATTCCACCTTTTGCATCGCGCAAAATCAATGAATAAATAATACTTGTTGACTCAATATTTAGTTGATCAGCAACAGGATTCGGATAAACTTTACTTCCATTAGGATCTAAATTTTCAATACTTGCAGAACCGCCGCCACCGTTTGTGTTCGGGCGGTAAGCCGCAGCACCCATACAATCAGATGGATGGCGAATCATATCAAAATATGCAGAACCTGCTGTTGCTGCATTTACAGGATGAACGCTAACTACCGTGCCCGTAGACACAGAGATGCCTACAACGGCAATGCCACCTCCTCCGGGTATTTGACTCACGCAATAATAAGTACCTGTGTACGGGTCAACTGTTGAGCTGCCGTTCACCGAAAAAATACTATAAGGAAGCACTGATTGAGTAACGCGGGTTACTTCCCCTGTTGCAGGGTTTACTTTACCTAAATAGCAGGTAAAAGGTGGCGTATTTGTTGTGCTTATGATGCCGTAAATGGTTGTGTCTGCACAATTGTAGGTGTAATTAGCAAAACTTAATCCTCCCTCCGGAAAACTAAATGCCTGAGACGAATAAACTTGGCCATTGTACATGTCAATGCCGTAAAACTGAGATCCTTTAGAAAAGTAATAAACCATTTGATGCGGGTCAATGGCACTGCCAGAAAGCGAATAGGAATCGAGGATAGATTGTGGTGAAATTTGCGTGATTTCGCCAGTTGCTGGGTTCATGGACGAAAAATAAAGTTCACCCGTACCTTGCCCCGGCCCTGCGCCCGGAATATAACGGCCCGCCAAACCATAGAGTGTTGAATCTGAGGTATTGAAACGAAAATTATTGAACGAACTTGGTGCAATTGGATTAAAAAGTGGCACTTGATTGTTTACAGCGCCATCATTGATCCCAACGGTCATGGCAATACCGTTGGTGCCACCTTGCGTTAGAAAATAATAGCTGTTGGTATTTAAATCGAGGGCTGCACCGGTAATATTTACGTTAGAAGTAATCCCATTATTGCCTAATGCGGTAAAACTCCCACTCAGAAGGTCTAGTGTTCCTAATTTAACGCCTGCAGGATTAGATGTGCGAAGTAAGCCATACAAAACTTGGGCTTGCGCAGGTAATAAAAATAAACCGGCAAAGGTTAGCATGCATAATAGTTGTTTCATAGTCGAGGCTTTAAATTTTTAAAATAATAATTTCGCGAAGGACTTATTGATTTACAAATGATTGAAAGTGATTTACTTCACCACTTTAAGCAACTCCGTTCCATTCGCGGTATGAATTTCCATCATATAAATACCATTAGAAAGTTCATTCAAATCGAGGTCAAGATGGTTTTGGAGAGGTGCCATTTCGAAAATTACTTTTCCTTGAAGATCAGTCATTATTAGTTTGTTTATTTGAGCACTTGCCTCAATGGTCAAAAAGTCCGTGAATGGATTCGGATAAACTTTACTTCCATTTGGATCTAAATTCTCAATACCCGCCGAACCGCCTCCACCGTTTGTGTTTGGTCGGTAAGCAGCTGCACCCATACAATCAGATGGATGGCGTAACATGTCAA
>Ga0315908_10000536_pt1 | contig 29948 bp, 17 predicted proteins | sample LakEriMetagenome_12_FD_203520 | JGI IMG/M metagenome (GOLD analysis project Ga0315908, IMG submission 203520) | Freshwater fungal communities from buoy surface, Lake Erie, Ohio, United States - Buoy 4 MA124 | ecosystem: Environmental > Aquatic > Freshwater > Lake > Lake biofilm | place: USA...
CGGACCCGCTGACCATCACGATCGAAACCGCGGGCGACCCCGCCGCCGACCACGGCGATGGCAATCCGCAGAGTCTATCCCGGCTCCGCTGGCTCAATTCCTCCACGGCTGTCGATGACGAACCAGTCAAGGGCTACACGGCCCTCTCGGTCACTGGCCAGACCATCCGCTGCCTCGGCCGCGAACTGGAACTCGGCAGCGATGGCCTCCCCGTCCAGATCCGCAGCTTCTTCAACCGCGCCATCACCCGGATCCTCGACAAACCCACGCTCTCCCTCCTCGCCTCACCCGTCCAGCTGACGGTCGCCAAGGACGGTTCGACCCATCCCCTCACGGGCAAGGGCCTCCAGTTCACCAGCCAGACCCCATGGTCGGTGGAATGGACAGCGTCCCTCCACGGCCACGGCCTCCACGCCACCCTGACCGGACGCATGGAAGGCGATGGCTCGGTCAATTACCGCATCGCCTGCCGCCCGGACAGCGATCAGCCGGTCTCCCTCGACGGACTCGCGCTCGGGATCCCCCGGACCGCGGCGTCCACGGAGTTCGTGCTCGGCCTCCAGGAGGAAACCGGAATCTTCCCCCCGGACAAGGAAATCTCATGGCACTGGGACACCCCCAACCGCCACCAGGACAGCCTCTGGCTCGGCTCGGTCCACGGCGGCCTCCGCGTCCAGCTCAAGGCGGAAAACTACGTCCGCCCCAGCGTCAATATCCATTACAAACGCCGCCCGCTCAATGAGCCGCCCTCATGGAACGCCACAGGCAAGGGCGGTCTCCGCGTCTCCCCGGAAAACAAATCAGACGCCGGCCCCACCCGCACCCTCACGGCCTTCAGCGGCCCGGTCACCTTCTCCCCTCAGCAACCACTGCACTTCAACTTCGACCTCCTCATCACTCCGTTCCACACGCTCCACACCGCAGAACAATGGTCGGAACGCTACTACCACACCAATCAGGTCCCCAAGGACACGGACCGCTACCTCGACAGCGCCAAGGCCGCGTCGGCCAATGTCGTCAATATCCACCAGGGGAACTGGCTCAATCCCTACATCAATTACCCGTTCCTCACCGCCGACCGCCTCGCTGCCTTCGCCGCCAAAGCCCACGACCGCGGCATGCGCTCCAAATACTACTACACTGTACGCGAACTCTCGAACTGGTGCCCCGAACTCTTCGCCTTCCGCAGCATGGGCGACGAACTCCTCATGTCCGGCAAGGGCGGCGGCCACCCATGGGGCGAGGAACACCTCCACGGCAATTACTGGCAGGCATGGTTCGAACCAGGCACCCAGGACGTCAGCTTCCTCACCCAGCCCATGAGCCGCTTCCACAATTACTACATCGAAGGCCTCCGCTGGCTCTGCGAAAATGCCGGATGCGACGGCATCTACCTCGATGATATCGCCTACGACCGCAGCATCATGCTCCGCGCCCGCAAGGTGCTCGACCGCTTCTGCCCGCGCGGCGGCCGCATCGACCTCCATTCATGGAACGAATTCCACGATGGCGGCGCATGGGCCCACTGCCCGAATATCTTCATGGATTCCATGCCGTTCGTCGACCGCCTCTGGTTCGGCGAAGGCCACCACTACAGCGGCCCATCCCCGGAACACTTCCTCGTCGAAATCAGCGGCATCCCCTTCGGACTCATGGGCGAAATGCTCGAAGGCGGCGGCAATCCATGGCTCGGCCTCGTCTTCGGCTGCACCGGCCGACTCGGCTGGGGCGGCAACCCCACCGACGTCTGGAAACTCTGGGACGACTTCGGCACCGCCAACGCGGAATTCACCGGCTGGTGGGCCGGACCGGATTGCCCCGTGCAGTCGGTCGACCCCGCCATCAAGGCCACCACATGGCGCCGCACGGACGCCACCATGGTCGCAGTCGCCAATTTCTCGGGCGAACCGAAGGACGCTTCCCTCGCCATCAACTGGACAGCTCTCGGCCGCGACCCGGCGAAGGCAAAACTGTTCTTCCCAGCCATGAACCAGATGCGTCAGAAGGCTGCCCTCCGCAGCACAGCCACAGACGGCTCGGCCCGCCTCATGCTCCGCCCGCACAGCGGAGCCGTCTTCATCATCGATGAAAAGGAACACGATGTCGCCGCCCCACCCGCCGCCACCGCCCTCGGCCAGACCACGCTCGAAGACACGTTCGCCAAGGGACTCGACCCCGCATGGAAACCAATCATCTCGCCACAGGCCCCCGCAGACAGCGGCCGCGTCGATGCTGGCTACGTCTTCCTCATGCCCGCCCACCGCCACGCCTTCCTCGAACGCCCGATCTCCCCGGACACCGGCGCGGTCTCGGCCCGCATCTGGCAGGACGGCAAGGACGAAGCCCAGCAATGGGGCCCCGGCCTCGCCGTCCTCTGGCCCAATGGCCAATCGCTCCGCACCAACATCCGCAAGGACGGACAACTCACCGTCTCAGCCAACGGCAGCGAATCCCTCGACGCTTCCATCACCAGCCGCGCCCCCGTCGAATTCTCCATCCGCTGGGACACGGACGCCATCCGCATCATCGCTGCCGGCCCAGCCATGGGCGACCTCGCAGAGGAAATCGCCCGCTTCCCCCGCTCGGCTTTCCCCGGCCAGCCCAGCATCGTCCGCGTCGGCAAAATGCCCCACAGCGCCGGACCATCGGACCACAGTGAACCCGGCCCCGCCGGATTCTCCCGCATCGAATGGTTCCGCACCCACGCCCCCGCCGGAAAATGAACCGGAACGCTCAGCGCTGATCGTTCCCGGCCACCTTCAGCGGAATCGCATACAGCGACGTCCGCGCGGTCACAAACAGGGTCCGGTAATTACTCCCGCCAAACGTGCAGTTCGCAGGCTGCTCGGGCAGCGTGATCCGCGCCAGTTGCTTGCCCTCGGGATTGTAAATGCGCACCCCGTCGGACGCGGTCGTGTACACGTTCCCACGCACGTCGGTCCGCAGCCCGTCACTGCCCCCGCTCATCCAGAACTTCGGCTCGCCAAGGCTCCCGTCGTCCTTCACCGGAAAGGCCCCCACCCGCTGCGGCTTCCCACTGTCGGCAATGTACAGGGTCTTCTCATCAGGCGAAAACGCGAGCCCGTTCGGCATGTCGAAAAGTTCGCTCACCGACGTCACTTTGCCCGCCACCGGATCCAATCGGTACACCCGGTTCACTTCCTGTTCCTTCTTCTCCCCCGCCGGAACCCCGTAGTGCGGATCCGTAAACCAGACGCTCCCGTCCTTCCGCACCACCACATCATTCGGCGAACTCAGCTTCCTGCCCCCGAATTCCCCAGCCAGCACGGTCTTCTTCCCGTCAGCCTCCACCCGGATGACCCGCCGCCCGGAATGCTCGCACGTCACCAGCCTTCCCTCCCGGTCCAGCGTGTTCCCATTCGGATTGAGCGCAGCCTCATGCTCGCTCACTCCCTTGCCCTCTTCCCACTTCATCAGCCGGGCCGACGGAATGTCGGAAAAAATCAACGCCTTCCGCGCCGGCACCCACACGGGCCCTTCCGTGAACTTCATGCCGCCGCCCAGCTTCTCAATCTTCACATCGGCCGCCACCAGTTCCGCAGCAGCAGGATCAAGATGCTCCACCTGAGCAGCAGCGGACAGCACCGTGGCAATCAAAACAGCAAGGACGGGTTTCATCATGCCACCCACCATGCGCAGCGTCGCGCCAACGCAATCGCCCGCCCCATCCCTGTCCGCGGAACCCACACCGTTTTCCATTGATGCCGCCACCGTCGGACCGCATGAATCCACCCCATGGGCAAGAAGTTCTACATCACGACCGCGATCGATTACACCAATGGCGCCCCCCACATCGGCCACGCCTACGAAAAAATCCTCGCCGATTCCATGGCCCGCTACATGCGCCTCGCCGGACACGATGTCTACTTCCTCTGCGGCCTCGACCAGCACGGCCAGAAAGTCCAGCTCAGCGCGGAAAAGGCAGGCGTTTCCCCGGAATCCTTCGTGCGCGCCATCTCGGACCAGTTCATCGCCCTCTGGAAACGCCTCGACGTGCAGCCGGATGGCTGGGTCGAAACCACGGACCCACGCCACAAACAGGTCGTCCAGGACATGCTCCAGCAGCTCTTCGATGATGGCCAGATCTACCGCCGCTCCATGCGCGGATGGTACTCGGTCCGCCAGGAACAGTTCCTCAGCGAAAAGGACCGCGAACCCGATGGCTCATGGGGATCGCAATGGGGCCTCGTCGAGGAACGCGAGGAGGAAAATTACTACTTCCGCCTCAGCGACCACACCGCTTGGCTCCGCAATCACCTCGAGTCCCACCCGGACATGGTGTTCCCTCCCAACCGCCAAACCCAGCTGCTTAACGCCCTCCGTGATGGCGATGGCGTCGACCTCTGCATCTCCCGCCCGAAATCCCGCCTCACATGGGGCATTCCTCTCCCGTTCGATGACGACTACGTGACGTTCGTCTGGTTCGATGCCCTCACGAACTACGCCAGCTTCGCAGGCTTCCGCGACCGCGCCCCGGAATCCTCGGGCCTCCCGAAATGGGAAGACCTCTGGCCCTGCGATGCCCACATCATCGGCAAGGATATCCTCATCCCGGCCCACGGCATCTACTGGCCCATCATGCTCCACGCCTGCGGCCTCCCCGATAGCCAGATCCCGAAAATCCTCGTCCACGGATGGTGGAACATGAAGGGCCGCAAGGTCAGCAAGAGCGAGAAAATCGAAGACGACGCCGGACCAAAACTCATCCCGGACCTCGTCGACCCCCACGCCATCGCCGATGTCGTCGGCACCGACGGCCTCCGCTACTTCCTCCTCAGCGACATCGCCACCGGCGGCGACAGCGACATCAGCGAGGAACGCATCCTCGTCCGCTACAATAAGGACCTCGCCGATATCCTCGGCAACCTCCTCAACCGCTCGCTCAACATGGCCCGCAAATACCTCGGCAGCACTCTCATCGCGGCCAGCCACGACTCGGACCTCCACCACGCCCTCCGCTCCACAGTAACCCATCTCCCTCAGGCCGCCCGCGAGCACATGAAAACATGGCAGATCCACCTCGTGCTCGCCGCCATCATCGACGCCGCCCGCCAGGCAAACGAATTCATCGACAAAACCGCCCCCTTCAAACTCGCCAGGGACCCCGCCAATGCCGACGCGGTCGCTTCCATCATGCGCCACGTCGCGGAAGCACTCGCCCACTTCTCGGTCCTCCTCAGCCCGGTCATGCCCACGACGGCCCGCCGCATGCAATCCCAGCTCGGCTGGAATCCCCCAGATGGCCTCACTCTCGACCAACTCCACTGGGGCCTCCTCCCGGACGGTCACCAACTCGGGGATCCCGAACCGCTCTTCCCCAAAGTGCTCCCCCCACCACCCGCCAGCTGATCACCCGCTTCCATGAGAATCATCCCATGGGAGGAAGCCCGCACCGCCCGCTACACCGCGGTCATCGACGTGCGCTCACCCTCGGAATTCGCCGAGGACCACCTCCCGGATGCCATCAGCCTCCCGGTCCTCAACGACGCCGAACGCGCGGAAATCGGCACCATCTACTGCCAGCAGTGCCGCTTCGAAGCCCGCCGCCGCGGCGCCATCCTCGTAACCCGCAATATCGCCAGCCACCTCGGCTCGTTCTTCGCAGACCGACCCGAAAGCGACCGCTTTCTCGTCTACTGCTGGCGCGGCGGCCAGCGCTCCCGCAGCATGGCCACCATCCTCGACGCAGTCGGCTGGCGCGCCGATGTCCTCCGCGGTGGCTACAAGAACTGGCGCGCATGGATCCGTGACCACCTCGCCTCCCACACGCCTCAGTTCCACTTCCATATCCTCACTGGCCTCACCGGATCCGGAAAATCCCGCGTTCTCCGACTCCTCGCCGCCTCCGGTTCCCAGGTGCTCGACCTCGAAGCCCTCGGCCGCCACCGCGGCAGCCTCCTCGGTGACGAACCCGGCCTCGCCCAGCCTTCCCAGAAACACTTCGAAAGCCTCCTCGCCACCACCCTCGGCCAGTTCGACCCACGCCGCCCAGTCTGGGTCGAATCGGAAAGCAAACGGCTGGGCCGACTCTGGATCCCGGAACCCCTCTGGCTCGCCATGCAGCAGGGATCCGTCACGGAAATCTCCGCCCCCCTCACCGCCCGCGCTGCCTTCCTCGCCACGGAATACCACCACTTCCAGAATCAACCGGACGACCTCGCCGCGAAACTCGAAACCCTCCGCGAACCCTGCGGCAGCCAGACCATCACCACATGGCGCAGCCTCATCAGCTCAGGCGCATGGACCGACCTCTGCGCCGGTCTCCTCGAACGCCACTACGACCCAGTCTACCGCCGCTGCCACAACTACGCTGCCCCTCAGCAGACCATCGCCCTCGACAATCTCTCCCCGGCTCAACTGTCCCGCGCCGCCGCCACCCTCAAGGCATCGGAGCCCTCCATCGTAAACCTCACGCAATCAGTTCCTTCACCACTTTTCCATGCACATCCGTAAGCCGGAAATCCCGCCCGGCATAACGGAAGGTGAAGGTCTCATGGTTGAATCCCAGCAGCGACATCAGAGTCGCATGCAGATCATGCACATGCACCGGCTTGTCCACCGCCCGGAACCCAAAGTCGTCGGTCGCCCCATGCACCGTCCCGGCCTTCACTCCGCCACCCGCCAGCCACATCGTGAACCCCCAGTGGTTGTGATCCCTCCCATTCACCTTGCCTGCATTCGCCCCGGCCTGCGGTAGCTCCACCACCGGAGTCCGCCCGAATTCCCCTCCCCAGATCACAAGGGTCTCATCCAGCATCCCACGCTGCTTCAGATCCTTCAGCAGCGCCCCAATCGCACGGTCGGATTGCTCCGCCAGCCTCCGGTGATTCACCTCGAGATCATCATGGTTGTCCCAGGGCTGACCCTCCCCATGCCACAACTGGATGAACCGTACACCCCGCTCCACCAGCCGCCGCGCAATCAGGGTCTGCCTCCCATGCACCGTGTCCCCATACATCTCCCTGATGTACGCCGGTTCCCGGTTCAGATCGAACGCGTCCGTCGCATCCATCTGCATCCGGTACGCCAACTCAAAAGACTGAATGCGCGCCTCCAGCCGCGCATCCCCAGCCCGCCGTTCCTCATGCTCCCGGTTCATCCGCTCCAGCAGATCCAATTGCATCCGCTGCTCCCGCATCGGCAACCCACGGTTCCGGATGTTCTCAATCAGCTTCTCCAATTCCCGATGCTGCGTGTCAATGTACGTCCCCTGAAACACCCCAGGCAAAAACCCCGCCTGCCAGTTCTGACTCTCCTGAATCGGATACCCTCCAGGACACATCACCACAAAACCCGGCAGATTCTGATTCAATGTCCCCAACCCATACGTCACCCACGACCCGAAACTCGGACGGATCAGCCGAGCCTCCCCGCAATTCATCAGCAGCAGCGATGGTTCGTGATTCGGCACATCCGCATGCATCGAACGGATCACACACAGATCGTCCGCACACGCCGCCACATGCGGAAAAATCTCGCTCACTTCCAACCCACTCGCCCCATGCCGCGCAAACTTATACGGCGATCGCATCAGCGTCCCCGTCTTCCTCTCCGTCCGCAGATTCTCCCCAGGCATCGCCTGACCATGCAACCGATCCAACTCCGGCTTCGGATCAAACGTGTCCACCTGCGAAGGCCCCCCATTCGCAAAAATGTGAATCACATGCTTCACCCGACTCCCGAACTGCCCCGGCCGCGCCGTCAGCGGATTCTCCGCCCCCTCCACCTCCCCAAGCAACGCCTGCGCCGCCACCGATCCCAATCCCATCCCGCACCTCCGCAGAAAATCTCGACGGGTCGCAAATAAATGTCGGAAATCCGGGGCGTGGTGACTCATGACTGCTTCCCCCCATCCTACGCCCCCACCCGCCCATCGCTTACACCCCCCACCCAACTTTTCCCGCCCCACCCCAGATAATGCCAGACAATGGGACAGACCTTCTGAATGCCAGACAACGGGACAGACCTTCTGAATTCCAGACAACGGGACAGACCTTCTGAATTCCATGTGTGGGCAACGGGACAGACCTTCTGAGCGTTGCCGCAGTCGATGGCGCGCATCCGCTTTGCCGACAATGAGACAGACCTTCTGAGTGCCGACAATGAGACAGACCTTCTGAGAGTAGCCGCAGTCGATTGGCGCGCATCCGAGGGGCAGTGCCGCCAGCAAAATTTGCGGTGAATTAAACGAGCAACACGCGCAAATATATTAAAATACACCTAATCTATGGGACAGACCCTCTGGCCGCAGTGTGCGGATGTGCGGGATGGCAACTGCATGGGCGGCAAATCACAGAGGCATCAGGACGGCGTAGTTACTCAGTTACGGCGTGTTAATATACGGTGCAGCCTTCTCGGCGGTCCTAGCGATGAGCGGTCAGTGCATGTTTGCCGGACTCCTAGGCATTGTCCTTCTGCAGATGTGCCGCCGGCGAGGATGTCCCCGGGTTGGCGTTTCGCTCGGCTGGGAAAGCAGGTCGCCATGCCGGGCAAATTGGAAATTCTTGACAACGGGTCAGCCGTAGTTACGGTTGCTAAAAAGTCTGCTTCTACTATGGCCAAGCCACGCGTCTTCCCCGAGTCCGATTCAGAAACCGGAGTTTTCCACATCGTGTCCCGTGCCGTCGACCGCCGCCGGATTTTCGGCACCGAGGAGAAGGAGGTGTTCCTGCGCATGCTGCGCGCCGCGGCCGCCTTCCATCATGCCGAAATCCTCACCTTCTGCGTCATGGGCAATCATTTCCATCTCATGGTGCGGATTCCTCCGCGGCCAGACGGATTCGAAATGCCGCTTGAGGAAGTTCTTGCACTCTGGGGGCCTACAGTCTGCGCATCCTCCCGCAGCAGCCAGCACCGCCGTCTTGCCATGTTCATGGAAAATGGGTGTGCGGAACTCGCTGATGAGTGGCGCAAGCAGATGATTCTGCGTATGTTCAGCCTCACGGGCTTCATGAAGGCTCTCAAGCAGCGCTTCACTCAGTGGTATAATCGGAAGGAGGGGCGAACGGGCACCCTGTGGGAGCGCCGCTACGGAAGCACAATTGTCGAACCCTCCGCAGCAGCCATGCGGACAGTGGCCGCATACATTGACCTCAATCCGGTGCGGGCAGGCATCGTGGATGACCCGGTCGGCTATCGCTGGTGCGGCTATGCGGAAGCCATGGCAGACAAGGCCGAGGCACTCGCTGGCTTGGCCGCCGTGATGGGCATGTCCGCAGATAGGGATGGTGGAGGCAGAACTTGTGCTCCGCACGTGTCCAAGGCATCTGAAGGGCAACGCAGACACCAGAAGCGTGCAATGGTGGTATACCGTCAGATTCTCGGACTGGCGGGCCGCCCGCGGGTGGCAGCGGACGGGACGGTGCTGCGCCGCGGCATGAGCGTGCAGACGCTGGCGCGCATGGCCGCCGGGCACGGGATTGCGACTGAAATGCTGCGGCAGCGGGTTCGGCACATGACGGCCGGAGTAATTCTCGGGAGCAGAGAGTTCATCGACGAATGGTTCGGGCGGAACCGGGACTGGTTCGGCGGAAGGAGCCGGGAGCACCGCGCCACGGGAGCGCGCCGGATGGGGAAGGCATGGGGCACACTGTGCACGCTGCGCCAGTTGCGCGTCTGAGGCCGGGAAGAGCGAGCGCCTCAACGCTCGGGGAAACACGGACTTGACCGGGCGTGGTGGTACCCTCTCGTGCCTATGGCAAGGGCGCGCCGGGAAAAACATCGAAGATGCCGAGGTTTTGCCGGAAACGGTCGGGAGCAAGGCCGGGAATGCGCTTCAAACCTTGCGGTGGCAGCCGGAAAAGCATGACGGCTCTGTTGCAGATGGGGAATTCACGGGGGGAAACCCGAAAGTGCAGGAGCGGTCTGCCTTGTAATGAATGAATTGGGCAATCCACCGCTGCGCAGGATGGGAGCTGGCAATCCAGCAGTCTGGTGCCCTCCGTGACCAATGCAGCGGAGCAGGGAAGGCGGCAGGCACTAACGGCATCATGCTCTCCCGAGGGATTAAGACAAGGTCTGTCCATCTGTCCGCGCTCCGCATGCAGTATCGTCTGAATCTCCAACAACAACACCAGCACTCCAACGACGGATTCCAGCACACGCAGCGCCGCCAGACGCACCAGACTAAAGATCCCAGACAAAAGGTCTGTCCATCTGCGCCGGTCATGAACAGCAGCGTGGATCAGGGACAGAGCAGCCCGTGCCAGATTGACAGACCATTTGTGAAGATGAGCACAGAAGGTCTGTCCTGCTGTCTTGCCGGTGGATTGGTCGGGTGGTGATTGCGGTTGGGAGTCAGTTTCTGCCGGTGCCTGGTCGCCGTTGGATCTGATTGGTGAAAATCCTGACCGACTGGATTCCTTGCCTGGGTGTGCTGGCGATCTCCGATCCCCGGTTGCGCCGACGGCACCTGCGAACAGGCTGAACCGAGCGGGCGGTAGGTCCGCAGCAATCCACGTCATCTCATGCAAAGTCTCTGGTCCGACTCAGAAGCCGCTTCGTATCTCACGTCCGATTTAGCCCTGCGGGTTTACACATCCCGGCTGCTGGGCCGGAATCCCGAACTGGTGCTCCATGGCGGCGGGAATACTTCGGTGAAGAGTACGGTGGAAGATTTCTTTGGTGATCCTCAGGAGGTGCTCTACATCAAAGGGAGTGGCGGTGATCTGGCCACAATCGAGCCAAAGCATTTCCCGGCGGTAAGAATGGAAACGCTGCGGAAGCTCGCTGCGCTTCCCGAGTTGAGTGATCCCGACATGGTGCTGGAGCAGCGTGCTGCTTTGCTTGATCCGACCGCCCCCAATCCTTCGATCGAAGCCATCGTCCACGCAGTCCTGCCACATAAATTCGTGGACCACACGCACGCCAACGCCGTGATTGCGCTCACCAATCAGCCCGATGGCGAGGAACTTGTGCGTCACACCTGGGGCAGCCGGGTCGTCGTGATTCCGTACGTGATGCCCGGGTTTCTGCTGGCCAAGGCCATCGCTGCGGCGACCAGGGATACGGACTGGCATCAGGTCGAGGGACTGATTCTGATGCAGCACGGCATTTTCACCTTCGGATCGACCGCTCGGGAAAGCTACGAGCGGATGATCCGCCTTGTCACAGAGGCGGAGGTTGCCTTGGCGGCCCGCGGTGGTGGTCCGGAGATGGCTGCCCTTGGCGGAGGAACATTTGCATCTGCGGATCTGCGCACGCTGGCAGCCATCCGCCGGGAGGTTTCGCGTTTCCGCGGCCGAGCCTGTCATGCGGTTCTGAATCACTCGCCGGACGCGGCAGGGTTCGCGTGCCGATCCGATGTCTCCTCGCTGGCCACGAGGGGAACGCTGACACCGGATCACAGTATCCGTACCAAGCGCGTCCCCGCGATCCTTTCCTCGCCGGATGACGTGGCTCCTTTTGCGGAACAGGTGGGAGAATACTTTCAGCGGCATCAGACTGGTCAGGCTGCCCTCGATCGTGCTCCGCGCTGGGCGGTTTGGCCGGACAAGGGAACGATCGCATTCGGCACAACGGCTGCCGAAGCCGCGGTCGTCAGCGACATCGTGGCGCATACAGTCCGCACCATTCAGCAGGCGGAGGCCGCTGGTGGGTGGCGCGCCCTCCCCGAGAAAGATCTGTTTGCGATCGAGTACTGGGATCTGGAACAGGCCAAGCTCCGCAGCGCTCCTGCGCCCCTGCCGCTTCAGGGGAAGACGGCCATTGTGACGGGTGCGGCGGCCGGCATTGGCCGTGCCATTGCGGAGGCCCTTGCAAGACAGGGTGCCACCGTGACGGGTATGGATCTTAATCCGCAGACTCCGGAGCGGTTATCTGGTGTCCCGGGTCTTTCGGGGAAGGTGATCAACCTGACGGACTACGATCTGGTCCGTTCGGCCGTTGATGAAGTCGTCGAGGCGACTGGCGGGCTGGACATTCTTGTCAGCAACGCTGGAATCTTCACGGCTGGAGCCAATTTCGAAGACATGGACCCTGCGAATTGGGCGAAAAGCATGGAGGTCAATCTAACGAGCCATATGCGTCTTCTGCAGTGCTGTGTTCCGTATCTCAAGCTCGGGGTGGAACCCACCGCGATTTTCGTGGGTAGCCGGAATGTGAAGGCCCCGGGGGCGGGGGCCGGCAGTTATTCGTGCGCCAAGGCAGCGGTCACGCAGCTGGTGCGGGTGGCCGCCCTCGAACTGGCTCCACACGGCGTCCGCGTGAACATCATCCATCCGGATGCTGTTTTTGATACGGAACTCTGGACGCCGGAAGCCTTGGCCCGCAGCGCGGAACGCTACGGACTAACCGTGGAGGAGTACAAAACGCGCAACCTCATGAAAACGGAAATCCGCAGCGCCGACGTGGCAGCGATGGTTTGTGCCATGGCTGGTCCCATCTTCGGAAAAACCACGGGTGCTCAGATCCCTGTCGATGGGGGCAACGACCGGGTCATCTGACCTGACTCCATGGCCGCATGGACACCAATGCCGGCAAACTGACCGATTTTTCGGACCGATGGCCTGCCGTTGTCGTCAAGGAACTGCGACAGGGTCTGCGCTCCCCATTCTTTGTTCTGCCATTCATTCTGCTGCACGCGTTCGCTCTGCTCGCTCTATCGTCTGAATACGCCGACGGCAGGGCGGTTGCTGCCGGAAGCCATACGGTGGCCCGCTTCACGGTGATCCGCGAGGCAGGGGCCTTCTGGTCGGTCTCGGCCATTCTTGTGGCCATCGTCATGCCTCTCCGCACGTTTTCGTCGCTGCACGATGAATGCCGGGGAGGGCAATCGGAACTGCTGCTGCTGGGCGGTCTTTCCCGCTGGCACATAGTGCGTGGCAAATGGCTGGTGCAGATGATCTTCTGCGGCCTCGCGCTGGTTTCCCTGACCCCCTATCTGCTGGTCCGCTACTTCTTTGGAGGGTTCAATCTCTTCAGTAATGGGCTAACGCTTCTGAATGTCGCCGGGGCCACCTCGGCGATGAGTGCCTGCCTGATTGGGGCCAGCGGGTACCGGTCACTGACTACGCGTTTTTTTGCAGTCGGCATCTGCTCGGCTTGGATCATCATGGCAACACTGATGATTCAGGGGGTTACTGGTGCGGCCGGCAGCCTCGTGGGAATTCCTGCCTACAGCATCTTCTGCGGGTATTTGTTCTTCATGCTCTACACTGCGGCTGGGCTGCAGCTGGGCCGGGCCCATTTGAAGGTGTACCTGCTTCCTTTCGAGGTGAGTCCAGGCAGCACCATCCTCGTCCTGATGGGAATATTCCCGTTTCTCATTCTCGGCTGCGGTCTCGTCCTCGCGGCGGTATCAGTTTGGCTGGTGTGGGTTGCCCTCGTCATTCCGATTGCGGCTCTTCTGCTGAGCGATCGGCCATGGCAACAAGCCAACGGACCGCTCCCTTCCAGCATCTCCGGGTTTGATACCAACTGGCGGCCGCTCCACTGAGCCGACCATGGATTCCCCGCGGCCATCGTGCCCGGCTCGCGCGCCAGAAGGTCTGTCTTACTGTTACCGTTCTCACTATTGAGAAGCGGGCCGTCTTACTGCCGACCCACCGCAGCGGGGTCGGGATTATTGCATGGGGGCCCGGGGAGTCCGCGCCGTGTGGTTCAGTTCGGGAGAGCGTGAACGATCCGGTGGGGGGGCTGCATGACAGAAGGTCTGTCCAGCTGTCTGGGTCAGCGCACACGAGCCAGATGGTCTGTCTCACTGTCGTCATTTCAGAAGGTCTGTCCCTTTGTTGAGGATCAGGGCTTCGGGTGGAGGATGCAACTGCCGCCGGGCAGCGGGTCTGTCCATCTGTCTGGGGCAGCATTTCAGAAGGTCTGTCCCTTTGTTGGGGATCAGGGCTTCGGGTGGAGGATGCAACTGCCGCCGGGCAGCGGGTCTGTCCATCTGTCTGCGGCAGGGGTTGGCGAGTCCGGGGCATGTAGCGTCCCAGGAGGTCTGTCTCGCTGTCATTTTGCGGGAGCCTTTATCGGTTGTCCCGTTGTCGGTTCGCGAGAGTTGCAGCCGCTGGGGGGGGGATTGTGAGCGGAGGGAAGGTGAGTTTCTGCTGGGGATGGGAGGTTCGTATTCCGAGCCTTCCCTGGAAAGTAGCGCGGTTGGCTTCGCGTGATGCTGAAGGGGTGTCAGCGGGGATGCCGAGTAAGGACCCACGCCATCGCTTCGTCCTTTGAGTTCACGAGGCCATCCAGCTGGGCATCGTGTACGTCCCGGAGGACATTGGCCATGCGGGGACCGGAAGTGTATCCTGCGGCGAGGAGGTCCCGTCCGCTCACCAGCCATGGGGGCAGGGTTCTGGTTTCGGCGGCTTCCGTCAGTTTTGTCCGCATGAATTCCCAGTTATCGAGCAGGCCATTGCTTCCGAGGCAATCGACCCGGTGCAGTTCGAGTTCGTCTGCGAAGCCTGGTTCTGCGAGCCAGCGTCGGAGTTTGGCGGGACGCATTTCCTGCACGTGCATGAACTTCATGTGATTCGCCACGGCGGTTACTACTGCGGAGACGATCTGATTGGAAAACTTGAGCCTTGTGAGGATTGACTCTGCCATGGTGGCTCCGACGCGGTCGTGTCCATTGAACCGGATTCTTCCCTCGGCTGGGTCGAGGGTGCGTGTTGCCGGTTTGCCGGAGTCGTGCAGCAGCACGGAGAGCACGAGGGGCAGGGAAACTTCCTCGGGAAGCAGGCTGAGCATGAGTCTGGTATGGGTCCAGACATCGCCTTCCGGGTGGAATTCGGGTGGCTGGCTGCATCCTTTGAGGGCCTCCATTTCCGGGAGAATCATGCGGAGGAGACCGGAGGCATCGAGCAGGTCGAATCCCCGCAGGCGGGTCCGGTGCAGGAGGATGCGCACGAACTCATCCCGTACGCGTTCGATGCTGATGTCGGTGAGGGAGGGCACTTCGGCACGGAGGGCGGTCCATGTGGCGGTGTCCATCTGGTAGTCGAGGGCAGCGGCGAACCTTACCGCTCGCATCAGCCGGAGGCGGTCCTCTCGGAACCTCTGCACTGGGTCCCCGATGGCCCGCAGCACCTTCGACTGGAGGTCTGCCCGTCCGCCGACGTAATCGATGATCTTTCCGTCTGTTGGATCGAGAAACATTCCGTTGACGGTGAAGTCCCGGCGCTGGGCGTCTTCCTGGGGAGTTGCAAAGGTCACGCTTTCCGGGCGGCGACCGTCGCGGTAGGATCCATCGGTCCGGAAGGTGGCGATTTCGAACATGGCACCGCCCTCATGCACCACGACGACGCCGAAATGGGCACCGACATACTGGGCCCGGGGGAACAGTTGGAGCACCTCCGGCGGGGTGGCATCGGTGGCGATGTCGTAATCGTGCGGTTCCCTGCCGAGGAGTTCGTCCCGCACGCAGCCGCCTGCGAAATACGCCATGTGGCCCGCCGCCTGGAGCCGCCGTGCCATATCCGCCGCGCTAGCCCGCAGGGCCGCCGCATCCATCGTTCTTCCGGACATCCGGCAGACTCACCGCTCGTGCGGGCTTCTGCAATGAAGGATCGGCTCCGGTGTGAGTCCGGTGCGGTTCCTTGAATGCGGAGTAAAAACCGGGCTTCCTTCCGAAAGAGCACCCGTTCCCCTGAGTAATCAATCCTTGCCAGGGACCGTGCGGGTATCCGGACACGAGCCGACCGCGCGTCCGTCATGGCATCTCCACCGGCCCCGCAACTCTTCACCGTTTCCATGCCATGCTGAGAATCAACGGAACGAAATCCTCGCGCTTCTGCGACGGCACGAGCCGCCGTGGGTTCCTTCGTCTGGGAGCCCTTGGGCTTGGCGGGCTGGCCATGCCGGATCTGCTCCGGGCGGAAGCAACCACGCAGACGAAAGGCACGAAGTCAGTCATCATGATTTTTCTGCCCGGTGGACCGCCGCATCAGGACATGTGGGATCTGAAGATGGATGCCCCTGCTGACATCCGCGGGGAATTCCGCCCGATCCGCACGAAGGTTCCCGGGATCGAGATCTGCGAATTGTTTCCGAAGATGGCGGCCATGATGGACAAGTTTTCGATCATCCGGAGCATGGTTGGTGCGCGGGGGGATCATGCGGCGGATCAATGCCTGACTGGGCGGGGGCCGCAGAATGCTCCGCAGGGAGGATGGCCCAGCATAGGGTCGGTACTTTCCCGGGTGCATGGATCCGGTGCGCCGGGAGTTCCCGCCTTCGTTGGACTGTCTCCCAAAATGGGTCATGCGCCGTGGGCGAATCCCGGGCAGCCAGGTTTTCTGGGTCCTGCGCATGCTCCTTTCCAGCCGAATGGCGGAGGGGCGGGTGACCTTGTGCTCAATGACATTTCGCTCGACCGTCTGGCTGACCGCAAATCGCTGCTGACGAGTTTCGACTGTTTCCGGCGTGATGTGGACAACAGTGGAATGATGGAAGCGATGGATGCTTTTCAGCAGCAGGCCATGGGCGTGCTCACGAGCAGTCGGCTTTCGGAAGCACTCAATCTGGACAAGGAAGACCCTGAAGTCCGGGCCCGGTACGGTGGCGGCACCATGAAATGCCGCGACGATGGAGGGCCGGAGTGTCCGGAGCAATTCCTCATGGCCCGTCGGCTTGTTGAGGCCGGTGTCCGCTGCGTGACTGTCGGTTTTAACCGTTGGGACTGGCACGGTGCCAACTTCCGGCAGGGCCGCGAAGTTTTCCCGCAGCTTGACAATGGGCTGACTGCCTTAGTCGAGGACCTGCATCAGTCCGGTCTCGACAAGGATGTCAGTGTGGTCGTCTGGGGCGAATTCGGTCGCACCCCGCAGATCAACAAGGATGCCGGGCGCGATCACTGGCCTCGCGTTTCCTGTGCCGCCCTTGCCTGCGGAGGACTCAATCATGGGCAGGTGATTGGTTCCACGGACCGGCTGGGCGGCGAGGCCAACAGCCGGCCTGTCGACTTCCAGGAAGTCTTTGCGACCCTCTATCATGCAGCCGGAATCGATACGAAGACGGTGACCATCAACGACCTCAACGGACGTCCGCGCTATCTTGTCGACGAGCAGTTCAAACCCCTGCCTGAACTGGTGGGATGAGGAATGGCGATGCTTTCAGCCGGTATTCCAATCCTGAAGCAGTGACCACCGGCCTTCGCTGAACTCGAATCAATGATCTCATGCTGACACTTTTCTCCAGACAATCCTCGGGTTCGTTCTGCGATGGCCATTCGCGGCGGTCGTTTCTGCGCATCGGGGCGCTTGGACTTGGTGGGCTTTCGCTTCCCCAGCTGCTGCGGGCGGAGGCTGAGCAGGGCCGGGGGAAATCGCAGAAGGCCCTCATCCTGGTGTACTTGCCGGGCGGACCGCCGCATCAGGACATGTTTGATCTGAAGATGGATGCGCCCTCGGAGATCCGCGGGGAGTTTTCGCCGATTGGCACCAATGTTCCCGGCATTCAGATCTGCGAGCATCTGCCGCGCCTAGCGAAAATGGCGGACAAGTTCGCTTTCGTCCGCAGTGTGGTCGGGGCGAAGGACCGTCATGAATCGTTCCAGTGCGTCACGGGACGGCTCAATGACAATGTTCCGCCGGGTGGCTGGCCGGAGATTGGGAGTGTGGTTTCGAGGGTGCAGGGCGGGGGAGCGTCAGTGCCCTGCTATGTGAATCTTTCTACGAAGATGAAGCACACGCCCTACAATCAGGGCCGCACCAGCTTCCTCGGGGTGGCCCATGCGCCCTTCATGCCGCTGGGCAGTGTGAAGGATGACATGTCGCTCAATGGCGTCACCATCGAACGCCTTGCGGACCGGCGTTCCCTGCTCACTTCGTTCGACAGTTTCCGCCGGGAAACGGATGCGAGCGGGGCCATGGCGGGTGTGGATTCCTTCACCGAACAGGCTTTCGACATTCTCACCTCGTCCCGCCTTCTCAAGGCCCTCGATATTTCCGGGGAGGATCCGAAACTGCGCGAACGCTACGGCAAAGGCACGGAAAAGATCCAGGGCGACGCCGCGCCGCGTCTCAACGAGCAGTTTCTGCTGGCCCGGCGTCTCGTGGAAGCCGGTGTCCGCGTGGTCACCATCAGCTACAGCTTCTGGGATTGGCACGGCCAGAATTTCCGGATCGCGAAGGAGAATCTGCCGGACTTCGATCAGGCGATTTCGGCCCTTGTCGAGGACCTGCACAACCGGGGCATGGGCGATGATGTGTCCGTGCTGGCGTGGGGCGAATTCGGGCGCACTCCCCGCATCAACAAGGATGGCGGGCGCGATCACTGGCCGAATGTTTCCTGTGCGCTCCTTGCCGGGGGCGGCATGCAGACTGGGCAGGTGATTGGTTCCACGGACCGGATGGGTGGGGAAGCGAGCGACCGTCCGGTTCATTTCCAGGAGATCTTTGCGACGATGTATCACAATCTTGGCATCAATCCGAACACGACCACGGTGCCGGACCTCACGGGGCGCCCGCACTACCTTGTCGATGGACAGTTTCAACCCATGAAGGAACTCGTATGAGCCCTGCCGCCCGCCGATTCTCCAGCCCTGCGCTGCTTTCCCGCCGTCCCTGCGGATTCCGGATTCTGCTCGCTCCCATCGGTGCGGTGCTCCTGATGTCCGACCCGTCGCAGGCTGCCCTGCACATTCACGCGGGGGCACCGGCCGGGCAGGAAGCGGTGCTTTCCTCGAAGGATGCCAGTCTCCAGCTCGTGGCGACGTCCACGGACGACCACGGACGTGCGTCGGACGTGACCCGCAGTGTCCGCTGGGTGGTGGAACCTGCCGGAGCCATCGAGATTTCGCCGGTGGGCATGGCCATTCCGCTGGCTGACGGGAAGGCGACCGTGACGGCGGCCATGGAAAATGGCGGCAGTGCGTCCCTCACGATCACGGTTTCCGGATCGGCGAGCCCGCGGCCGCTGCATTTCACGAACGACATTGTGCCGGTCCTCACGAAGTACGGCTGCAATGGCGGTGGGTGCCATGGCAAGTCGGAAGGTCAGAATGGCTTCAAGCTTTCCCTGCTCGGCTTCGAGCCATGGGAGGACTACGGATTCCTTGTGCATGAATCCCGTGGCCGGCGGCTCTTCCCGGCCGCACCGGAAAGCAGTCTGCTTCTCCTCAAGGGGACTGGCGAAATGCCTCACGGCGGCGGAGCCCGCATGACCCGCGGCACGCCGGATTACCTGACCATGGTGCGCTGGATGGAACAGGGCATGCCCAAGGGCGACCCCAAGGCTCCGGCCCCGGTCAGTCTCGCGGTGTTTCCCCCGGAACGCCTGCTCAAACCATCAGACCGTCAGCAGCTTCAGGTGACGGCCCTCTATGCGGATGGCTCCTGGCGCGATGTCACCCGTCTCGTGACCTACGAAAGCGGTGCCAAGGACATGGCGACGGTCACGGAAGACGGCCTTGTGTCCACGGCGACCCAGCCTGGCGATGTCGCTATCATGGTCCGCTTCATGGAACTGGTCGGCGTCTTCCGCGGAACGATTCCGCTCGGGGCTCCGCTCGGCGATTTCCCGCCGGAACGGAATGTCATCGATACCCATGTCTTTGCGAAGCTCCGCACGCTCGGTCTTCCGCCGTCGGGTCTGTGCGACGACGCCACCTTCCTGCGCCGGGTCACCATCGACATCACCGGTCGGCTTCCCAAGCCGGAGGAAACGGCGGTCTTTGCGGCTGACCCTTCGCCTGAGAAACGCGGTGCCCTCATCGACCGACTACTCGCTTCGCCGCAGTACGCCGAATATTTTGCTGCCAAATGGGCGGCGCTGCTCCGCAACAAGCGGGGAGACCGGCCAGCCTACGGGACGCTGGCCTTTCACGAATGGATCCGCGATCTGCTCAACCGCAACTTGCCCTACAGTGAATTCGTGAGCCGCGTGGTGAGCGCCTCGGGCAGCATCAGCTCGTCCCCGGCGGTCGGATGGTACCGCACGGTGCGTCAACCCCAGGACCAGCTCCAGGACATTGCCCAGGTCTTCTGCGGTCAGCGCCTCCAGTGCGCCCAGTGCCATCACCATCCCTACGAGAAATGGAGCCAGGACGACTACTACGGGTTCGCTGCCTTCTTCTCGACGATTGGCCGGAAGCCTTCGGACCAGCCTGCCGAGGAAGCGATTTTCCACGAATGGAAAGAGGCGTCGGCGGCCAATCCCCGCACGGGCAAGCCACAGAAGCCGAAGCCGCTCGGCAGCGAACCGCTCCAGCTCAGCCCGCAGGACGACCCGCGCGAACCGCTGGCTGCATGGCTCACCTCGCCGGAGAATCCCTTCTTCGCGAAGATGTTCGTGAACCGCTACTGGAAGCACTTCTTCAGCCGCGCACTGGTCGAACCGGAAGACGACATTCGCGTCACGAACCCGCCGGTCAATCCCGCCCTGCTCGACGCCCTCGCGCAGGAATTCACAAAATCGGGCTTCGATATGAAATCCTTCGTCCGCCTCGTCTGCCGCAGCACCACCTACCAGCTGAGCAGCCTGCCGAACGAGCACAATGCTTCGGACCGCCAGAACTTCAGCCGCTTCTTCCCGCGCCGCCTCCAGGCGGAAGTCCTGCTTGATGCCATCGACGCGGTCACGGGACTGACCACCCGTTTCCCGGGGCAGCCGGCTGACCGCCGGGCTGTGGCCCTCCCGGATGACAGCTTCAATGGAGCCAGTTATTTCCTCACAGTTTTCGGACGGCCGGAGAATTCGAGTGCCTGCGAATGCGAACGCACACAGGACAGTAGTCTCGCCCAGAGCCTGCACCTTCTCAATTCCAAGGGCATTCAGGAGAAGCTGACCGCCGAGACGAGCCGATCGGCCATCCTTGCGAAGGATGAACGTCCGGTCGCGGAACGCCTCCGTCAGCTCTTTGTGACCGCCTATTCCCGGGAACCGCAGCCGGAGGAAATCCAAAAGGCAGCGGACTATCTCGCAAAGAAGAACGGCGAGAAGTCGGCATGGGAGGACATGGTCTGGGCGCTGCTCAATACGAAGGAGTTTCTCTTCAATCACTGACCGCCGATCCATCACGGCCATGACCCCTGGAAATCCGCACGGCCTCCTGCGCCGCCGCTTCGTCCTGCCCTGCGCCCTGGCTGCCCTTGGCGCTGCCACGCTGCCGCTCGCAGCCCAGTTGCCGACGGCCCGGCTCGACACAATCTTCCCGCAGGGCCTCCGCGCCGGCACGGAAACGGAAGTGACCATTGCAGGAGCTGACCTCGATGCGGTGGACCGTCTCCTTTTTTCGGATCCCGGCCTGTCGGCGGTTCCGGTGGAAGGCCTGAAATTCAAAGTGACCGCCAGTGCCGGCATGGCTCCGGGGGTTCATGAAATCCGCGCGGCCGGACGCTACGGGATCTCGGCCAGCAAACTCTTCGTGGTGGGGTCGTTCCCGGAAGTTTCCGAGGCAGCGCCCAATGCCTCGCCAGCCACTGCCACGGAGGTCGCCCTGCCGGTTACGATCAATGGGACGACGGGACCGGACGCGGCCGATCACTTCCGGTTCAAGGCAAGCGCCGGGCAGCGGATGCTCCTGTCCTGCGCCGCGGAACGGATTGATTCCCCGCTGAATGCCGTCATCGCCGTCGCGGACGCCGCGGGGCGCGAACTCCTCACGGCGCACCGCAACGATGGCGACGATGCCAGCATCGACTTCACCGCTCCCGTGGATGGCGATTACACAGCCCGCGTCCACGACATGGCATGGGGCGCGGCTCCGTACCGTCTCACGATCGCGGCACCGGAGGAATCTGCCGCTGCCCCGGTGACTTCGTTCCCGCTGGCCGGTGCCGTGGTCCGCCCCAGCGAAGCGCCGCTCACGGCCTTGCCCGCCCCGGCCAGGGACTCGGCCTCGGCGCACAAGGTGGCGCTCCCGGCCCACCTTGCCGGATCGGCGGAGACGGAATGGATCGAATTCACCCCGGACCAGGCGCGCCGGGTTTCGCTCGATCTGCTGAGCCACCGTCTCGGTGCCCCCAGCGATTTCGTGATCCGCCTCCTCAAGGTGGCGAGGGACGCCAAGGGGGCGGAAACCATGGAACAGCTGGCCATTTTGGAAGATTCCGCCGCTCCCCCGGGCACGGAACCCCTCGCGCTCGGCAGCCGCGACCCGTCGGGAGAATTCGCCTGCGAAGCGGGCACGACCTACCGGCTGCAGATCATCGACCGGTTCCGCGCGGGCCGTACGTGGCGGCTTGCGCTGCGCGACCCCCAGCCGGGCTTTGCCCTCGTGGCGTTCTCGCTTGGTCCGCAGACCCGGGGACCGGCGATTCACCGCTGGAGCCCGCTTCTCCGCAAGGGTGCCAGTTCCTGTGTTTCCGTGGCCGTGATCCGCTACGACGGGTTCGCCGACCCCATTCAGCTGCGGGTGGAGGGTCTCCCGGAAGGCGTCTCGGCACCGGAACTGACTGTGCCCCCGGGCGTCGGTCAGGCGGCTGTGGTGGTCCGCGCTTCAGCGGCGGCGACCACATGGAATGGCCGCATCCGCATCATGGGATCGGCCGGCAGCGTCACGGCGGTCGCCGCGGAGGCGGTGCCCCGCTGGAATGTCGGCAATACGGCGGCGGAACGCGTGGAAATGCGGCTCAGCACGGACGGATTCCCCCTCGCAGTCCTCGATTCGGAAGCGCCGCCGCTGACGATCGAACCCGCCGAGGAGAAAGTATACGAAACGGCAATTGGCGGAGCGGTCGAGATCCCGGTCAAATTCACCCGCGATGCCGCCCTCAAGGGCATCAAGGGGGAATGGGAAGCTGTCCTCACCGGACTTCCCGGTCTTCGCCAGGCCCCCGTGGTCAAGCCACCGGGCGACGCCGCGGAAGCCAAGCTCGTCCTCGATGTCAAAAACAAGGACGGTAATGCCTTCTCGCCGGGCACATGGACGGTTCATGCCTCGGCCCGAGCCACCCTCCAATGGCAGCCGGGCGGCGAAAAGGCCCCGGTCCGCGAGCTGGCCGACGCCATCTATTCGGCTCCCATCAAGGTCCGCATCGACGCCTCGCCGGTTTCCCTGACGCTGCCGGAATCCATCGCCATCGCCCCGGGAGCGACGATCGAAATCCCGGTCCGTGCGGAACGCCGCTTCGGCTTCGCGGACGCCATCACGCTGCAGCTCGCAGCACCCACGGGTACGAGCTGCGAAGCGGTGACCATTCCCAAGGAAGCCACGGAGGGGAAACTCATCCTCAAGGCGGCTCCAGACGCCCCGCACGGTCCTCATAAGACCACCGTGAACGCCAAATGCCCATGGAACGGCGTCGAAGTTCCGTGGGCTCTTCCCATCACCGTCGAGGTCAAGCCATGAACCGCCCGCTTCCGTTCTTCACGGCCTCCGCCATGGCGGCCATCCTTTCTGCGTCGGCTCCCGCCGCCCCCATTCCAGTGGTGGACATCACCCGGGACGGCCCGGTCGATTTCGCGAAGGACATCCACCCTCTCCTCAAACGCAGCTGCCTCGCCTGCCACAATACCACCAAGGCCAAGGCCGGCCTGAATCTGGAATCGCCGGAAGCCATCCTCAAAGGGGGCGATTCCGGTCCGGCGGCCATCGCAGGGAAGGGGAAGGAAAGCCTCCTCGTCCTCACCGCCGCCCATGCGGAGGACCCGGCCATGCCCCCGCCAGGGAACAAGGTCAATGCCCCCAACTTCTCCCCGGAGGAACTCGGCCTCCTCCAGCTCTGGATCAATCAGGGCCTCAAGGGTTCGGCAGTCACGGAAACGGTGTCGAACTGGCGCCCGTTCCCGACGGGTGCGGCTCCGGTTTCGGCCGCCGCAGTCTCCCCGCAGGGCCGCCTCGCCGCGGCCGCCCGCGGCAACGAGGTCGTCATCACGGAAGTCGCCACGGGCCTTCCCGTTGGCCACCTCACCGACCCTGAACTGGCCAAGGAGGAACTCTACAAGGACCGTCACCCAGCCGACCGCGACGCGGTCCTCTCCCTGGCGTTCGGATCGGATGACCTCATCGCCAGCGGCGGTTTCCGCACGGCCCGTCTCTGGCGCCGCCAGCCTCTTCTCCCGAGCCACTCGCGCGACCTCCCGGCCCCAGCCACGGCGGTCGCGGCGACCCATGAAATCGCGGCATCGGGCGACGCCACGGGCCTCATTCAGCTCTGGAATCCGGCTGACCCGGCGGCTGCTCCCGTGGATCTCCGGGAACACCAGAGTCCCATCCGCGCCCTCGCCTTTTCGCCGGATGGTTCCGTGCTCGTCTCGGCCAGCGAAGACGGCAAAGCGACGGTCTGGTCGGTCACGGACCACAAGCCGGTTTTCTCGACCACCACGCCAGCCCCGGTGACCGCGCTCTGCTTCCTTCAGAACGGATCCGCTCTCGCCACGGTCGCCAGCGACGGCACCCTCCGCGTCTACCCCTTCCCCGCGTCCCCGCCGACGACCCAGCCCGCACCTGCGCACGAGCATAAATTCGCCACCCCGCCCACGGCGGTCGCCACCCTCGATCCCGCGGGATCACGCCTCGTCTGGGTGGATGCCTCGGCCACGCTGCACTGGTACGATGCCGCGGACGGTAAGGCAGGCGACATCACCCTCGAGAATCCGGCCGCCGCAGCCCTCACGGCCACGGAACTCCGCCTCAAGGCAGCCCAGCGGCTCAGTGAAGCCCACACGGCCCGCCGCAACGCGGCCGCCGAGGCCCACAAAAAGGAACAGGAAGCCCTCGTCGCCTCTCATCAGGCCCGCGAAAAGGCCCGCACAGATCTTGCCGCCAAACAGGAAGCCGCCCGCAGCACAAAATCAGCCGCGGCCGCTGCCCCGGACGACAAGGCCCGCACGGACACCGCCACCAAGGCCGCCAGCGAAGCCGAGGCTTCCCTGCGTGCCTTCACGGACGCCCGCACCAATGCAGAACTCGCCGTCCGCCTCACTGGCCAAGCCGCCCAGGCCCTCACCGCCGCCGAAGCCAATGCCGCGGCCGCCGGCGCCGCCGTCACCGAAATCACGGCATCCCTCGAAGCCGCCCGCAAGGCCCTGCCGGCTCCCGCCAGCCCGATCGGCCTCGCTTCTCTCCATGGCGGGAAGGTTCTCACCATCGCCTGCAAGGGCGGCCGCCTCCAGTGGCACGCCGCCGATGGCTCCTTCCTCGACGCCGCCGATGGCCCGCTCGCCCCGGATGCCACCATCCTCCTCGCGGCATCCTCCCAATCAATCCTCCTCGCCCGGCCCGACCGCAAGGCTCTGCTCTGCCCGTCCCGCCGCCCGTTCGCCCTCGAACGCACCATCGGCAACCCGAACGATCCCTCCATCCTCGCCAGCCGCACCACCGCCCTCGCTTTCTCGTCGGATGCCCGCCTCCTCGCCACCGGCGGCGGCGTTCCCTCCCGCCAGGGCGAAGTCCGCATCTGGAACACCAGCGACGGTGCCCCCGTCCTCACCCTCCAGAATCCTCACTCGGACACCGTCAACGCCCTCGCCTTCTCCCCGGACGACACCCTCCTCGCCACCGCCGGAAGCGACCGCTGGACCCGCATCTTCCGCACCGACGACGGATCCCGGACCCACGCCTTCGAAGGCCACAGCGCCGCCGTCCTCTCCGTCGCATGGCGCTGCGATGGCCTCGCCCTCGCCACCGGCTCCGCCGATAAAACCCTCCGCCTCTGGGACATCGCCGAATCCAAACAAATCAAGGCCCTCTCCTCGTTCACCAAGGAAGTCAGCGCCCTCTCATGGCTCGGTTCCTCAGACGCGATCGCCTCGGCCTCCGGTGACGAAGGTGTCCGCATCAACGAAGAAAAACTTCCGGGAGGCAAAAGCTTCTGCTTCACGCTCGCCACCGATCCCCACGGACGGATTCTCGCGGCCGGCGGGGAGGATGGCATCCTCCGGCTCTGGAACGCGATCGACAAAAAACTGCTCCAGGAGCTTGCCGGATTTTGAAAATTAGACACTTGAACCTGAGTTGCACAGCGGGTGCCACTGCCACCCGCTGGCATCCTATCCATCAGCATTATTCAGGAGATAGCAGTTAGCTGGCCTGCCTTACTTTCGTCATTACCGAAAATGCGGTAATAAAAGATACGTGACTTGGGTAAGAATTTTCTGGAAATTCCAAAAAATGCTTTCATTGTCCCTAAGCCTTTGATTGCGAATCGTTTCGCATATTTACAACTGTCGCATGAAAGCGGACTCACCCAACCTTTTCCGGCGCTACCGACTTCCTGTTATCGGAATGGTCTACGCGATTCTGGCCTCCATCGCGTGGGTCTTCGCGTTCCTGCTGCGTTTCGACTTCGACCCGGCGGGAGGGCAGCAGAACTTCTGGATAGTCTGCCTCGCCATGCTTCCGTGGATTGTGGTGGCGAAAGTCATTCTCCTCGCCGTGGCCGGACAATATCGGGGTCTGTTCTCGTTTTTCCGCATTTCCGACGCCGTTCGCATCGCCATGGTTTCGCTCTCGGGGGCGTTGATTATTCTTGCCATGATTCCGCTGGCCCAGCGCGAAGGTCTTCCGGTCCCGCGCGGTGCCATCATGATTGATTCCGTGGTCTTCGCCTCGTTTATCATCGGATTCCGGTTGCTCATGCGTCTCCGCTCCGAAAGAAAGAGGGGTGCCCCGAGTACGAAACAGGCTGTCAGCAGGGTAGCCATCATTGGCGCGGGCAGCGCCGGCGGTAACCTGATTTCGGAACTTCTGAAGAAGCCGGGGCTTGGCCTCCAGCCTGTCGTCGTTCTGGACGACAACGGATCGCTCCACGGTCTGAAGGTTCATGACGTACCAGTCTTCGATTCGCCGGACCACCTCGCCCATGCCATCAGCCGATTCCGGGTCCAGCAGGTTCTGCTGGCCATGCCATCAGCCCGGACGAGCAGGCGCCGCGAAATCGTGAGCCTCTGCCGGAGGCTCAATATTCCCTGTGTTTCCATCCCTTCCATGGAACAATTGGCCACTGGCAAGGTGACCTACTCCACCCTCAAGCCTATCGCCGTGGAGGATCTGCTGGGACGGGACACGGTCACGATGAAGCACGAGGATATCTCACCTTTCCTGAGAGACCGGACCGTCCTCGTCACCGGAGCGGGGGGAAGCATCGGCAGCGAACTGTGCCGTCAGATTGCCCGCTGCCGCCCCAATGCGCTTGTCATCCTCGACCATTCCGAGCCCGCCCTCTTCACGATCGAACAGGAACTGAAGAAGGATTTTCAGGAGGTCCCCGTCATCGCTGTGGTGGCCTCGATTCTCGATGAAACCCGCCTCCAGCGCATCTTCCGCGAATCATCCCCGGAAATCGTCTATCACGCCGCAGCCCACAAGCACGTCCCCATGATGGAATTCCAGCCGGACGAAGCCATCCGCAACAATGCCTTCGGAACCCGCTGCCTCATCCGCACTGCCGCCCGCTTCGGCGTGGAACGCTTCGTTCTCATCTCGACGGATAAGGCCATCAATCCCACCAGCGTCATGGGAGCGACCAAGCGTCTCGCCGAACTCTACCTACAGGCCTTCCAGCGGCAGCACCCCGGAAAGACCCGGTTTTCGGCGGTCCGTTTCGGCAATGTCCTCGGTTCCTCCGGCAGCGTCATCCCCATCTTCAAGCAGCAGATCCAGAACGGCGGCCCGGTTACGGTCACCCATCCGGAAATGACGCGCTTCTTCATGACGATTCCGGAGGCTGTCGGCCTTGTGCTGACCAGCTCCTCGCTGTCGACCGGTGGAGAAATCTTTGTTCTCGACATGGGGGAACCCGTCCGGATCCGCGACCTCGCCTGCCAGATGATCGAACTCTCCGGCCTGCGGCCCGGCAAGGATATCGAAATCCAGTACACCACCATCCGCCCAGGCGAGAAATTGTACGAGGAAATCAGCCACCGCGGCGAGGAACTCTCCCATACCTCCCACCCGCGCATCATGCGCTTCACGGGCCCAGGATCTTCCCTCCTGGACATCGAATCCCACTTCGATTCCCTCGGCAATGCCCTCGCCGATGCCGACGCCCACGATCTCCGCGAACGCCTCCATCAGATCATCCCGGAATATTCAGGAGCATCGCCCTCCGACGAGAGCGGCAGGCCGGTCCAGCCAACTCCGCCTGCACAGCCGTCATCTGCCCAGCACGACGAGGCCACCGGCCTCTCTGTTTTCCAATTCGCGCCTTCGTCGTGACAGGGGGATTCATGCCTCGACCCATGGCGGTGAGTCCCTCCAGTAAATCCCGCCCCGGCTGTTCCTCGAGGTAAGCTACTGAAATCAAACAGGCAGGAATACGGAACGACGCCAGAGCGCATGCTCGGGCGATCCGCGAGAAACCGTAAAAATTTGCTTTTGTTGAAATTCCTCCTGAATTATTGCTAACTCTATGTTTTCTGTAAATAACAGCAATCCATCCAGCCGGACTCAACACACGCTAGTCGCGGTGCCCAGTCTCCTGCTCTGGCTTGCCCCATGCGACGCCCGCAGCCAATCCCCTGATAATTCGCAGTTTGGCTTCATCGGCAGATCCTCCCAGGTCCCGGTCCGGCAGCGCAGTCAACCTGCCACTCCGCTCCCGCCGTCCGGGATTCCCCTGCCGGATCCCGCATTGACCGGAACGGGAACGACCACCGAGGTCCCCGCTGCCGATGCGTCTACCGGCAACTCAGCCCCTGCCGCCGAAACATCGGCCCAATCCACTGCGGATAGTCCATCGGTTCCCACCCCTGGCATCCTCGAAGATGTCCTTCCTTCCTGGTTGCGACTCGAAATCGGACTCCAGAGCATGTACGACAGCAATATCTTCCTCCAGACGGAAGACGAAGATGCGGACTGGGTGAACCGCGTCACTCCCCGGATCACTGCTTTCATGGGCGACCCCACGGGAACCGACTGGTACGGGGAGGCCCGCTACACCCCGGCATGGACGACGTATGCCTCCAACTCCGAGATCAACCGCTTCGACCAGGGCGGTGCCGTCGAAGGTGCGTTCCGCCAGCCTCTCCTGACCATGACAGGAGGCCTTTCATACCAGGAAAATACCGGAAACGACCGGTTCACCCGCGACCTGTTCACCACAACCACCACCCGGGCCTATACGTCCGCCGATTACGTGCTCGGTCCCAGCACCTTCCTAGAAGGCAGCATGGGTTGGAGCCGCATGGAGCGTGGAGCCAGCCTCCAGAATACCCGCACCCGCTTCAATGACCAGGATTCCTTCGACGTCCGGGCCGCCGCGCTCTGGCAACTCAGCGCCGCCACCCGCCTCGGTCCTGCCGTCCGTTACGAGCGGATCGATTCCTCCGTCAACGTGGATCGCGACATCGTGCACACCCTCGTCGCCATCAACTACAACCCGGAAAGCATCTTCACGCTGCGAGGCGACCTCGGTGCTCAATGGGTGTCTCTCGCCTCGGGGAGAACCTCGTGGGCTCCTTCGGCCGCCCTCAGCGGCTTGTGGGACGTCGATGCCCTCTGGAAAGTCGGCATGGGGGTTTACTCCCGCTCACTGCCGTCCCCCACCGGAGTCAATTCCACCCAGCAATCAACCGGCATCACTGCCGATGTCTCGTGGGTTCCCGATGAACTCCTCCTCGTCGCCGCGGGACTCGGCTATGAGTTCTCGGATTTCGAGGTTTATAACGCCCCGTCGCAAAGCCGCGAAGATGACTACTTCTTCGGGAACCTCTCCCTGCGCGTGACCCCTTCCAACGCCGCGCTCGGGATCGAGTTCTTCTACCGCTACCGCTTCACCGATTCCTCGCTCGCTGATCTGGATTTCTCCAACTCACAGGCGGGCGTCCAACTAAACTACCGATTCTAGTATCACGAGCCGTTTCGCGCCTGCCAAGTGAGCGGTGATCCGTGAATTTACTGTATTAATCACGGCGGAATTTGATTCCGATCCAATTAAGCAGTTGTGATTTTTCCAGTTTACCCTAGAGATTCAGCCTTTCTTTCCGTCATGAATTCCTCCAAGATGAAGCTTTCTCCATCCTTATCCGGGATCCTTGGAGTCATGGCAGGAATCATCGGGCTCTTCATCCTCTTTCCCACCGTGCTGGCTGCCCAGGAGTCAGGCGCA
>Ga0315908_10000537_pt1 | contig 29928 bp, 26 predicted proteins | sample LakEriMetagenome_12_FD_203520 | JGI IMG/M metagenome (GOLD analysis project Ga0315908, IMG submission 203520) | Freshwater fungal communities from buoy surface, Lake Erie, Ohio, United States - Buoy 4 MA124 | ecosystem: Environmental > Aquatic > Freshwater > Lake > Lake biofilm | place: USA...
AGACGAATCAAGAAAATTCTGTTCTGGAATGTTCGGATGAATTACAGGAAGAAGAGTATCTATAAATCCAATAGATTAGAGGAAGAGTATCTATAAATCCAATAGATTAGAAGAAGAGTATCTATAATATTCTCTAAATAAAATATATAAATATATGATATTCATATATTTATAATGAAAAAGCTAGCATTCTGTTTTTTAATTTACGATATTATTAATAACGAAGAATTATGGAATATATTTTTCAAGAATATCGACCCAGATAAATATACTATTTTTATTCACTATAAATGGAATAAACCGCTAAAATACTTTGATAAATATAAATTAGAAAATTGTATCGAAACAAAATATGAAGACCAAACTATACCAATAGCATATAATATATTATTCAAGAAAGCATATGAAAATACCGATAATTATAAATTTATTATTTTAAGCGGAGCTTGTTTACCATTTAAATCATTTGATTTTATTTACGAAAAATTAATTATAGACCACTATGGTTATTTTAATATTTGCCCACCGGAACAATGTTTCCCAAATTGTAATTCACTATTATCTGTAATAGATAAAAAATTTATAAGTAAATCACATAATTGGTTTATTTTAAATCGTAAATTAGTAGAAAATCTTTGTTTCGATAAAGATCACGTATTAAATAATTATTTTAATAAAGTATATGCGCCTGCAGAGTATTTTTATTATACGTATATTAAATTACTCTCTCTAGAATCCGAAATAAAGACTACACTAAATTCAGCAAATAATGCTACTACTTTTACAAATTGGGCAGGAATGGATTATAAATATGTTACTTATCGTAGTCTTAAAAATTATAATTCTATTTCAGAAGAAGAAATCGATTATTTATTAAAAAGTCCGTGTTTATTTGGTAGAAAATTTACTAGAGATTCGATTACTTCGTTTATTAATAAAACTTATTTGGAAAATATAGCATCAAAATCTTCGATATAATTTACACCAAGAAAATTGATTTAAAAAATTTACTATTATAAATCTTATATAATAAAATGTCATATAAGATTGAAAATCATCACACTTTTAGAGCGAATGTTTCTAAAAACTTAGCAGCGACTTTTCCTCTACTATCAGAAAAACCGAATTTCTTTATTAATCTTGAAAAGGGTATCTATAATTATGCTATTAAAGAGGCTACTTCCAGGAAAATTATTAAAAAATGGGAAAATCCGTTTTTCGTACAACTTTATACTGATCGATTACGTTCTATATTTATTAATCTAAATGATAATGATTTTCAGGAAATTATTTTAAGCGAAGCGATAGAACCACAAACAATTGCATTTATGACTCATCAAGAAATGAACCCGAAACGTTGGTCTACGCTTATTCAACAGAAAGCACTACGCGATCAATCGAAACTTACTACGAATATTGAAGCAAGTACAGATATGTATACCTGTAAAAAATGTAAGTCTAAAAGGTGTACGTATTATGAGTTACAGATTCGATCGGCAGATGAACCAGCGACAATCTTCGTAACTTGTTTAGATTGTGGGAAGCATTGGAAGGGGTAGGGGAACGTAGTTCCCCCTACGACCCCCTCCTTCTCATTTAAAGTTGTATTTAATACCCTCCTTCTCATTTAAAATTGTATTTAATACCCTCCTTCTGATATATAGCGTCACCTAGAGGTGACGCTATAAATGGTTTTAGATTTTAGATTTCATTTATAAAAAATATATAAAAATTATTCAATATATAATCACTAATGGAGCGTGCTATTATTGATAATCGCCTCGATTTTAACGAATTTATGTATTGTGAAGGCTGTCCAAATCCGTATTATAGAGGTAAATTCCACGGTATTATTACCTGTATTATACCTATAGGTTGGTATCTTATATTATTAAATTGTGAAACCGAATTCCAGTATATCATATATTCTCTCTATATGGCGTGTAATCTCATATCTTATTTTTCCAGCTATTTTTTTCATAGAGAATCTCATAAATATGGTCCAGAAATAGAAAATCTCGCTATAAAAATCGACCGTTTTTCAATATTTTTAAATATTGCAGGGAATTTTACACCAGTATCCGTTTTTTTCTTAAAAAAAGGCGGTGCATATTTTATTTCATTATTATGGGGCGGTGTTATTTTCCAGTATAATAAAATATTCTATTATAATAAATCTGCTTGGTGGGAACCACTCGCATTTGGTGCTATAGCATTACTTTTTACAGAAGAATTTTATGAGACGATGACCACATATGAATTCTGGATGTTAATATCTTCATATGCTGCATCTGTTATCGGAGGTATTTGTTTCGCATTACGTATTCCAGATACTATTCCTGAAATATGGGGCTATTTTGAATGGTATCATTTATCTGTTGGTATTGCCTCTATAATCGTATACTGTATAAACTATTCACTTTCATCGCATAATATGATATGCAGATGAACTAACGACGAACTTCGTAACTAGTTTATATTACGGGAAACACTGGAATACCCTCATTCTGATATAAATAAATAGTTTAAATAAAAAATATATTATTTTTTATTTACTAACAGGAAGGAGGGTTTACACCTTTTTACATTTTAAATGCCGACCCTTGCGGTCGGCATTTAAAATGTAATTAGGTAACTGTTACTTTGTAACCGATAAATCACTTTTTATATACAATAATTCCGCCTTCGGCGGAATTATGATATATAAATCAGCGATTGAAAGGTTAAAAGGTGTAAAAGGCGCTTCGCAGTAACAGTTGGTTCCCTTTATAAGACCTCTAAATCTCTTAAACTCCAATATTCACACGCACCATTTGGTAGCGGTCGCTGTATAATAAACGGTATTTTTTTCTCTTCTAACTCCTTAAGTGCAATTAAATATCCATCAATCATTGTTTCATCAACTTCAATAAACGCTTCAGCACCGCAATTCAATTGTTTTGCTCTTTCTCCTAAAATACGCGCTTTTTCATATCGCGATAATATCGGAATTGTTTTATGAAACGGGTCAATAATAATTCCATTTATATCTCTAACAACTCTCGAAAGTGATTCGATTTCTTCTGTATTATGCGCAATTAATTCAGGATGGTATTCTTGAATAACCTTTTTCTGGATATCTTCTCCGAATTTTTGTAAATATGTTTCATCATCATCTTCTTCATCATCGTCTTCTTCTAATTCGGCATCTAAATCAGTAACCCCCATTACTACATTTTCTAAAGGTTCATCTGCGTCATCTAAATCTTCATCTGGTTCATCATAATCTTCATCTTCTTCTTCCTCTTCATCCGACCCCTCAAACTCATCATCTGATCCTTCTAATTCTATTTTTTTTTTAACTATGGTTTTCTTCCCAGATTCTGAATCCGAGTCTGATTCACTTTCAATATCAGAAACATAATCTTCGTCAGCCATATTATAATTTATAAATATATAATCTATAGATGTTTATTTCTATACTATTTTAAAATATAAACGTCAATTTTCTAGAAAAAAATTAACGTTTCGAGAGAATTTGTTTTTCTATTTTCTATATAAATCTAACTGCGATCACCCGTTTTCCAAGTAGTATCACAAGTTGTACACATATATAAATATTTTAGATTACTATCATCATATCGAATATAAATAACTTCTGTTGGTAGTTTCTCAGCCTCTGTTATATTATTTGTCTGACAATGGTCATTTGGACATTTTATATTATTAATTCTAGGTAAAGTCGGATCTAATTTCGTGAATTCGTTAATAATATGATTAAATTTCTGTTCACTCTGACTGAATTGCGTATTTAATACGCAAATCCCTGATTCTGAAACCATATTATCGGTATTTCCACAGAATCTGCAATAATATGTTAATTCATTTGAATCATCCGGATTAATACCTAAATAAAGCATATTATTACAGTTATTACAGAATCTCATTTTAAGATAATATATAATAAGAATATAATTTCATATTCTTTCTTTTTTATATTTCAATTTTTTGAGAGAATCTTCCTGTAAATAATATTTTCAAGAAATTCTCTCAAAAAATTGAATTAAAAATATTATACTATTTTATTTTATATAAAATGAAATTTAATTATACAAGAATGTATCAACCAAATATTATGAAAGTACAATCAAATTATAATATCCAAAAATATAATATTTCTAAAAATAATTCGGTTTTAATTCCGAATTATCCCAAAAATCCACAAATAATTATAAAACGCCATTTTTCGACATTTTCGCAGCCTCATCCACCTAGGCCTCCTCCTCAAGATCCTAAAAATATATTACTATTTATGATGATACTACCAGCAGTTTCTAATTATATTTTTAAGAAAAGGTATGCATAAAATCTAAAAAGGATATTCTCTCAAACTCTCAAAAATAATTCCCAAATAATTCAAGAAAATTTATCAAACAAAAAATAAAAATCAAAAATCTTAAACACATTTCTCAAAAATCGGAGGTTCGTTCGAAGATTTTTTTCTGGAAAAATCCTCGAAAAACAAAAATCAAAATAAAAAAGAAACGAATTCTCTCGGAAATCATAAACAATTATATAAAAACCCGCATAAAATTGATTTCCGATTTCTTAATAAAAAAAGAAATATAAATATATATCGCTATATTATCTTAGAATATGGAAGAACTAGTAAATCAAACAGAGAAAGAAATAAATACTACGACGATTAAAATAAAACCGAAAAAAACGATGAAATTATTCGATTGGTTAAAAACCCATAAATATGATAAATCGAAGCATCCAAATATTACAAATACGCGGATACCCGATCAAGAAAACGGGATTTCTGGGGGTTCATATTATATTTCCGAAGAAGAATACCCCGAATTTTTGGGATTATATTATAATTCGATTATAAAAACCGGAAAAAGGGAGTATCTTACAGAGAAACAACTTGAAAAAAACGGCCCGATTCTGGTCGATATTGATATGCGATTTTCTACGGATATCAAGACAAGACAATATACAAAGGATGATATTCAATCACTCATATATTTATATTTAGCAGTATTAAAAGAAATTTATCAGTTTGATGAAGATACGAAATTCGAAATATTTATACTGGAAAAACCACGGGTAAATTGTCTAGAAGAAAAAACAAAGGATGGATTACATATTATTATTGGAATCCAAGCCGATAGGACAACACAAATATTATTACGAAAGAAAATATTAGCTAGATCGGGTGAAATCTGGGAAAATCTCCCGATAACAAATCCGTGGGATGAAATCCTAGATGACGGTATCAGTATTGGTCATACGAATTGGCAGATGTATGGATCATCGAAACCTAATCACGATACCTATGCTGTAACCCAAGTTCTAGAAATCTTGTTCGATACAGCGGATCAGGAATTTATTATAGATTCGATCGATCCAAAGAACTATGATATTAATAAGAATTTCCAGAAGTTATCCGCGAGATATCCTGACCATTATTCACCCTTTATGAAAGGACAATTTTTAGAGGAACATGCATTAGCTTCTGGGAAAAAGAAGAAAACTGCTTCTAGTTCTAGTTCTCTATCTAATATCGTACTAACTAATTGGACAGGATTACAAAGCGCTGCAATCTATACCCAAATAACAAATAGAGAGCAATTAGAATCAGCAATTTCCGAATTTCTGGAAAATGCCGATAGAACAATGAATCAGGATGCGAGAGAAATATTCGAATATACGATGACACTTCCGCCTCAATATTATGAACAGGGGTCTTATCAAAAATGGATTCGTGTATGCTGGGTTTTAAAGCGTGAATGTGTAAAAATACACCTGAACTATTTTATTATTTGGGTCTATTTCAGCGCGCAAGCGCAGAATTTCGATTATTCGACTGAGATACCGAATATGTATGATACTTGGGAGAGAACATCGATACACGAAGATAATGGAGTAACGAAACGATCCCTTATTTATTGGTCGAAAATCGATGCTTTTGAAAAATATAAACTGGTCCGACAAAATACATTAGATTATTATATAGAAAAAACAATCGATTCGCCATTACAAGCGTTTTCATCCGATGATAAAAAACCTACGGGGTGTGGTGAGGCCGACTTAGTAGAAGTCCTCTTTCATATGAAGAAGGATGAATTCGTATGTGTTAGTGTAAGGGATAATATTTGGTTTCAATATAAAAATCATCGCTGGGTATTAATTGATTCAGGAACAACCCTAAGAAGTATAATCTCGGATGAATTAAGGAATGAATATTATAAGAAGGCAACAGATTTATATATGAAAATGAGTGAATTACCAGAAGGAGATAACCGTTTAGAAATGATGCAGAAACGCCTTGACCGTATTCTATCAATTATGAATCGTCTTGGAAAAACGTGCGATAAGAAAAATATTATGACAGAGGCGAAGGATAAATTCTATGACGGCGAATTTATGAAAAAACTAGATATGAATCCATATTTGATGTGTTTTAGAAACGGTGTATTTGATTATCATCCAGATTCGTGGGGATTCAGGGATGGAAAACCGGATGATTATATTACGCTTTGTACCGATATCGATTATATTCCAATAGATAAAAAGAAGGATCAATCCGAGATTGAGGAAGTAAAAGTATTTATGAGACAATTATTTCCTATTCCTGAATTAGAAAAATATATGTGGGAACATCTGGCTTCAGTATTAGTCGGAGTATCATTTAATCAGACTTTCAATAACTATATTGGCGGTGGATCAAATGGAAAGTCGGTATTAACAAATATTATGGGGATTATTCTTGGAGCGTATAAATACGATTTAACACATACTGCGATAACGTGTAAGGATAGGACGAAAGTCGGTGGTGTATCTCCAGAAATTGCATCTTTAAGAGGAAAGCGCTATGTAGTAATGGCAGAGCCTTCGAAGAATGATACGATTAATGAGGGTATTATGAAGCAGTTTACTGCTGGAAATGATAAGATTACTGCGAGAGGATTATATATGGTCGAGCCATTAGAGTTCCTCCCTCAGTTTACTTTAGTAGTATGTGCGAATCAGCTATTAAAAATTAATACTACGGATCACGGTACTTGGCGTCGTATTCGATTAGTAGATTTCTTATCTAGATTTACGAATAATCCAGTAGATAATGATCCGCAACTCCCCTATCAGTTTAAACTGATTCCGGATATTGAAAATAAGTTTAAAGACGGGAAATTAAAGAATGTATTTATGGCGATGCTAATTGAGATTCTGGAAAAAACGGGCGGACTCGTAAAGGATTGCGATATTGTTACGGCGGCGAGCGACCGTTACAGACAGAGCCAGGATGTTATTGCCGAGTTTATTAATGATATGTATGAATCTTGCCAAGGTGCTAGAATCTTGAATAAGACGTGCGTTAGCGAGGATTTTAAGCGCTGGTTTAATGATACTTATGGATCAAAGGGACCACAGCCTAAGGAGGTTTATGAATATATGGATAAGAAATTCGGAAAGCCGGTAAATGGAAAATGGTTAAATGTTAAGAAGAAGGATATTATTGATGATGAGGATATTAGTATGAATTATGTTCCAGAAGTTGACCTTTAATAAAAATAAAAACCAAATAAAATAACGATTTATAATATACAGTAAAATATATTATAAATATATTATAAATAAAAAAATGTGTCGGATATTTTTTATTTTTGACCATCAACTACAAATACAAGAAATAAAAAAAATGATTGATCAACGAAAACAGAAAAAATCGAAATATTCTCTTTCGAAAAAGGATCAAGGACCACGTATGGATGGGATGGGTTTAGCTTATCTATTAAATGAACACTGGATAAACCGTTTATGTCCATTATCCCCAGAAATTTGTACAGGAGTTTTAACAGATTTATCTAAAACAGAACATAGTCCGATTATTGTGCATTTACGCCAATACTCTGTTAAAAATAATTATTATATAAATGCATTCCAAACATTAGAAAATACACATCCTTTCTTATATAAAGATTATATATTTGCACATAATGGAGAGTTACTTAATTTTGGAAAGAATAAGAATTTATTGAAATTTATCGATAAGGATCTGAAAACGAATATTCTTGGAAAAACGGATTCCGAAGAGATGTTTTATTTATTATTAACTATTTATGAAAAAACGAGAGAAACGGAATCAAATAAATCAAAATTAAAATCATCGAAGAAATATCAATTTATTCATGAAAATATACTAATTCCATTTTTAAGAATTCTCTCGAATAACTTTGAAGAAGTCCTAGCGAATATTATTTTTTCTACGCCCGAATTCTCGATAATCACGCGATATATATATATTCAGGAAAATCAAAAAAATCAGGACAGCCAAAGAAACAAGGAAATCAAACCATTATCATTATATTATTCGGTAAAAAATGGGCTAATAGTATCGAGTGAACCAATCGGCTCAGGATATAAACTAGTTCCAGAACAAACCGCTATTTATGTGGATCATAAAAGTAAACACGCATTTTTACAGACGATTGAACTCTAAAATCAATACATACTAATATATACTTTCTCATATGGTATATTATACATATATGAATATACATATACAAATGCGATATAGAGATATAATTGAATACGATGAATAATCATAGGATAAAATAGTAATAAAATAATAATAATACTTTTTTGTTTAATATCCATAGTTTTATTATCTAAGAAAAGTACTCCTGCTAATATTAAAACAAAACAATAATATAAGAACCCTAATAAATTATTTTGATATCGAATTTTATCTATTTCAATTTGCGTATAATATGCTTTTACCGTATCAGAACGATCTATTTGCCCAAGTTTAAGTTTTTTATTTTGTGCATTAATAGTATTCGTTAATTCATTATTTAATGAAACGCCGATTGTTTGTAATCTAGTTACTATACTACCAGCTTGCGAAAGTTGATTATCTGATTCAGCATTTTCATTAGTTACTAGTTGATTAAAAGCATTTAAAATACTTTCGGCTACTTCTTTTTTATCTTCCTTACTCATCTGATTATAATATAAATAGATTATATTATAATTTTTTTTATTTTTCATATTTTACAGTAAATCTATTCATTATCGTGATCATCCTTCTGATTTAAATACATATTACTTATTAGAGGAATACCTATTATATTTAAATATATGGTATAAATAAAATTATAAATTGTATATTGGATAATATATATTAAAAATGGGTATAATAAAAAAGCTAATATAATAGCAATATTTCGATATAAATTATTAAGTCTTTCTTTAAAAAATAGAATTATAGTAAAAATTAAAACAAAAGTATAATAAATTCGTATTAATAAATAATTATGTGCCTTTATTTTATCTGTTTCTAGTTGTTCATATTGTATTTTAACATCTTGTACTTTATTTGATTCATTATATCTTTTAGTAATTTGATTATCGATTAATTGATTTTGTTTATCCGTAAATTCTTTAAAACTTTTTACTTCTAAAATAGCATTACGTTGTAATGATTTAATATCTTTATTTACATAATTAAACTCTTGATTTATAGATGTTGTAAGTTTATTTAATGTTCCATTTAATATTTTTGAAGTATTTTCAATCGAATTCATTATAATTATATTGATAAAATCTATTTTGCATTAATAATTTATTATTTTCTAAATAATTTGATTATTTTTTTCACTTTTTCCTTAATATTTTGCATAATCGCTATATTCAAATTGGCTGTTAGGACTAATACTTCTAAATCCATCAACAATATCCTTATCAGAAGAAGATTCTTGAATAATACATTGTCCAGTAATACTGCTCCAAGTGGTACCTTCTGCGCAACAGCTTTCATTATTACAAGTTAATTCATTAGAACTACTATCAGATTCATCATTTCCAGAAGTATCTTCACCGCTAACACCCGTAGATGATAATGGTTTTAAATATAACTTATCATAATCTAATGGATCGTGTTTTCTAATATCCCAATATATTACTAAAGAATAAATAACAACAGTAGAAATAACGCCAATATATTTAATCGGTACAAAAAGTGGTGGTAAAAAAGTTAAATAGGGTGCTAATAAACCTAATATAAAAAGAACAAGTGCTCCAATAAAAACAATAATTAATATTTTTTTATATGCATTATATTTTTTTTGTAAATTATTATTTAAATATACTGCACGTTTTTGACTAGAATATGCGTTTTCTATATTACGTTGTTTATCGATTAATCTATTATTTTCATTATTAACAATATCGCTCATTGCGCGTTGTTGTCCAAGAAGAAGATTTGAATGTACTTGAATACCTGTTTGCATTTTAGAAATATTATCATTTAATTTATTTAATGGATCCATTATTATAATATATATAAATATATATAAATATATATTATTTTTATTTATTTATTTTCCTTTACCAATTACGATAGCTGCTATTAATAATGTTGCACAAGTAACACTACCTACAATAAAAATATAATTTTGCTGTAATAATAATGAATTAACATCTTTTTTACGAACATCTAATGTAGTTCTAACTAAATCAGTTTTATCTGGTATATAAATACTATTAAAATCTGATTCAGGAACGTCTACTTCTAATTTTTTTCGTAAAGCATTATACTCCTGGATATTAGTATCAATATCTTTATAATTATTATTTGCAGTCGAATCTATATATTTAAGAATATTACGATTTTCATCAGTATCTTTCTGTTTATTCTCATTACCTTCTATAATTGGATCTGGAGAGAAGTTATAAAATCCTTCTTTATCAAAAGTATACCCATCAATATTAGACATTTATATAGTATTCATATATTGTTTAGTTGTTTATTTTATTTTTATTTCTTTTATTTATTTTATTTCTTTTATTATAGTTTGGCAAATGTAAAATAAATTAGTGAAGTTGCTAGAATTGTTAATACAACTGTTGTATAAACACTTTTACCTAAATTATGTTCACTTTCTACGATTTGAGAATCTTTATATTCATAAATTTCTGCTAATTTTTCATCTAAATCTGCGCGTATTTTTAAATTATCATCTTCTATTTTCTTAATTGAAGTTGTATTAAGTTTTATATTTTGTTTTTTAGAATTTATAAATTTTATAATATTATTATAAGTATTCGTTAAATTCGTTAAATCATTAATTTGTTGATGTAAATGTTTTTGACGAGAAGTATTATTCATTGCAGAATATTGATAAAGCGGTATTTTATTAATAGGCTCATTATTAACAGAAACAATAAATGTGTTTTGACAGTCGCTTGGAATAGTCGTTTTATTTGTTTTACTTTCATTACACGTTTTAATTATTTCTAAATCTTGATTAATAAAATTTAATTTTTTTGTAATAAAAATAAGTAATTCATTTGCATTATATGCTTTTTCAGTAATTATATAACTATTTATTTTATTAGTTGATTTAATATATGGTATTTGATCATTTACAGATCCTTTAATACCAGTTATTTCTTTCATCTTATAAATATCGAATCTTGGGCAACCCTTTTTAGGGTCTCGCGATATAATTTCTGAATAATATATACGACTTTCTTTATTAAATACGATTTCATTTTTTAATGGATTTCCATTAGAATCTAAATTATAAGTATATACTTCTTGACCATCTAATATTGGTGTTTCAATAATATAATAAATAGAATCCGATAAATTTATACTATTTTCTAATTCTTTATCTTTATTTTTATCTGAATATGGTAAATCTGACATTAATAATATATATTATATATTATTATTTATATTTTTACTGGTTCTACTACTTTTGGTATAGTTACTTTTGATGATGAAAGTGTAAAGTAAATAATACCACAAGTCGCTAAAATACCTAGTCCTAAATTAATACGATTAATATATTCACGATTATAATATGTTTTTGTATCATCATATTTCAATTCATTATTTTCTTTCGATGAATATTCATTTATTAATTTATTTGATCTATCATAATTCTTACAAGCCGATTTATAATAATTAACAGTTGAATCTAATAATTTTCGTTGTGCGGATATATCTACTGTAATATTACTAAGTTTTTGATTATCAAATGCTACAGGTAATGATGGCATACACGTATATTTCTCATCTTTATCGATTATATTATCTGCATAAGTACTACCAGTTAATGATGCAAGATTACCTCCTGAATTTTCCCAAGAAATAATAGTATTTTTATCGTTATCCTCAGGTAATTCTATACATTTACAAGATGGATTCCCAAGTTTATCTTTTGAATATTCCATTTTCCAAGAAGTAGCTGATGCTGTATCACCTGGTTGAAGTTTTCTCCAACTACATTGCCCAGGTTTTTGTTCAGAATCTGGGCTTGCTCCATATAAAATATTTTCAGGTAAATTCAATGCCTTCGCTATTTCTATATTTAATGATATATCTGATAAACTACATAATGAATTATCGAATTTTAATGGAGTATTTATATTATTATAAAAAAAATCATTTTGATTAAACTCTATTTCGGCTGTCATTTTTTCTTTTACTATATTATTATAATATTATATTTTTATAATATTATATTTTATTCTAGACAGTTATCAAATACATACTCTATAATAGAAATAGTCCATAGCAGTATTACTTTTTCGCTTTAATTGACATACTTGTCCAGGTCTTAAACATACTGCTAATGCTTGTGGATCAAATCTAGAAATATTCGGTAATAATGTCTTATCTTTTATACTATATTTTTCCATTAATTCGTTTAATTGATCTCCGTCTAATATTCGAATCTCTGGTACTAAATGATGTTCAAGAATATTAAATTGTAATCTCTCAATATTATGCATTACAATAAATATTTGGTCGTGGTCATAGAGATATTTAATACGCTCAGTAATCGTATCATTTGGCTCTTCATTTACTACGATTATAAGAGTATCCTCTTTTGTAAGTATAGATTCTAGAACAAATAGATCCTCGATTAATGTGTCTAAATTCTCTTTTCTTAAATTCTTTGCATTCGCATAGTATTTAATATAAACTTTCTTTTTCGTCTTTTCGTTTTCTAAAAGCATATCTAATTGGTCATTTGATACCATTGCATCGATTTCATTAATACTGAATTCATCGTAATCAGAAACTGCGTAATCGAGAGATTTTAATAATTCTAGAATTGTTTTCCTAGATTTATAGATTTTTACGATTTTATTATTTGAGAGAGACATTGAGAGAACTATAAATAAAGATTATATATAGTTCTTTTTATTTAATTTATTTTAATCAATTTTATGATGTTTTTTTCAAGACAATCATCGGTTTCGAGAAATCGTGTTCTTCTTCTTCTTTTGAATTATCTTTATTATCGGTTTCTTTAAAGTTTATTGCTCTCTCATTACCTCTATTTATTTGTATTGGATCTAAACTACTAGAACTACCTGATTCGATTGCTCCTGAAGATTTATCATCTCCATTAACAATCTTAATTACAGGATTTACTGTAATATTCCCGTGCTGAGGTTCATATTGTTGCTGTCCATAATATGGTAGTTGTGGTTGTAGATAATTTTGTGCATATTGTGGTGGTTGATATGGTATTAATTGTTGTCTATCTAAAACTAATATATTATCGGAATTTTGTGAACTTGGGCTTTTATTCTCAACTGTTATAAACTGAGGGGTTTTATTTATAACTTCCCAATAATCTTCGGGATTATATGGACTTCCTCGAATAGAAACACGTTGTCCTTCTTTATAATCACCACCTTCGATCGCATATGCAGGTGATCCAGGTGGATATTCGGGTGATCCAGGTGGATATTCGGGTGAACTAGGTGCGTATTCGGGTGAACTATTAAAATATTGAATTGGGTTATCATCTGGTGTTCTAGGACTAAAATCGGGTGTTCTAGGATTAAATTCTGGCGATTCAACTTCGGGTGTTCTAGGACCAATTGTTCTATCTATAGAATATTCTATAGTGTTTTTTTGAGCTACTTTTTCATTCGGTTTTATTTGTTTCTCCTTAGTATTTATCATTCTGTTTATATCTGCAATAACCTCATCCATATTTATTCTTCTAGAATCCGTATCCTTAATATTTACTAATCTCTCGATATTCTTAGAAAAAGATAATGATTCTATCTGTTCAATATTATCCTCTGTAATAATTCGCATCTGAATATTCATACATTGTAGCTCCTGCATAAGTAATTTAAAACTATATGGTACTGTAACGACACTAAAACTACGACCATACTTACTAATATTTTGTACTTGAATATTCTCTCGGTCCTTCGTACCAACGTATTTTAATGGCCCATCCGCCATAGGACTTAAGAATAGATTCTTCGCCGGATTATATACTGCAATCATACCAGTCTTATTACAAATCGCAATATAGAATTTATCACTACGTTCCATCATAGATTCTGTGAGGAAATTCGTAGCGCCGTGTGCAATAACGGCATCACGTTCCATCTCACCGATTCTGAGTCCACCATCATTTGCCCTACCCTCAACAGGTTGACGTGTTAATGCAGTACGAGGACCTCTATCACGGAAATTAATCTTATCTTTAACCATATGTTTTAGACTCATATAATAGGTCGGTCCAATAAAAATCTCTGTCTCGATTTGCTCTCCAGTCATTCCATTATATAAAACTTCGTAGCCGGATGAATGATACCCAACTTGGGTTAACATCTCTCCAAATCTACCGGCTTTAAGACCCTTCGTATTAAATGCAGTCGCATCAGCAAATGCACCGAAATGTGCCGCTGCTTTTCCAGTAACAGTTTCGACGAACTGACAAATCGTCATACGGGAGGGAATAGCGTGTGGATTAATAATAATATCGGGGCGAATACCTTCACTCGTAAACGGCATATCAACTTCAGGAACAACTAGACCAATCGTACCCTTTTGACCAGCGCGTGAACCCATCTTATCACCGATTGCGGGGATACGCTCTTCTCTAACACGGACTTTTGCAATACGCGTACCCTCGTCACCCTCTGTCATAAACGTACGATCTACTATACCGAGCTGTCCCTTTTTAGGTTTCTTGGACATATTAATATTCGAGGGATTACCCGTAACAGATGATATAATACCAACTAGTGCAGTCTCTTCTGTTACTTCCGAACCCTCCTTTATTAATCCATATTGGTCGAGCTTACTATAATCTTGGTGTAGCTTAGATCCGACTACATTCGGTGTAGCCTCGATATTTACGAAGGTCGTTTGCGAGGCGGGTTCTAGTGTCGTTTTTTCTTCGTGACATTCGTAGGAGGAATAATAGGTTCTTCTTAGTAGACCGCGTTTTAATGAACCCTCGTTTAATAACATCGCATCCTCTACATTATATCCAGTATAACACATAATTGCTACAATCGCATTCTCCCCATAACAATTCTCCTCCCCATTAATATGTTCCATATAACGCGATTTTACTAGGGGGATTTGAGGACTATTTAAGACAACTGCGGATTTATCCATTCTCATACGATGATTCGTATGATACATTGAGATTGCCTGCTTACTTTGACCGCAAGAGAAGGAATTTCTTGTCGCAGGATTATTTTGGAGAAAGGGAATTAGATTACACATCATACTCATTACGAGAGATTCGTGTATTTCGAGATGTGTATATGGTTTAGAAGAATCTTCTAGTGCCTCCTGATTAATCGCAATAAGTGCATCCTCAGATTCACTAGTATCAATATAATCGATAATCGCCTTTTTATTCTTAAATTTAGTTAATGCTGCGGGTGATTCTACACCTGCTCCTACATATAACTCTTGTAAACCATATAAACGCATATCTTGGGTAGAAAAATTTGCTTCTGGTCTACGGTCATTAAATCCAGCGACTAAATCTGTCCAAGTAAATTCATCGGCATCGATTTTCCTTAGAATTTCGGGGTTCTCGAATGAGAATTTTAACGATTTTTTCGAATTTGGAGATCTTTCTTCTAAATCGAGACTATCTTCCATATCTCGGTAGAAAACTGGACGAGTTAATCGCCCAGCATCCGTATAAATAAAAATCGTATTTTGTTTTATATCGAATGAAATACTGAAATAAATCGGTAAAAGGGCATTTCTACGAAATAATTTGAACTTATTTATACATTCTATTGGATCTTCTATAATACCTAACCATAGTCCATTTATAATAACTTTTGTAGAATTACCAAGCTGTACAGGCATACACTCTTCTACTAATTTTACTTTTGCATTCTCTCTTAACCAATGGATCATTAGTTCTCGAGAGACACCTTTTGTAATATATGTTGCAATTGAGAGATGTTTATGAAGACCAATATTCGCACCATCAGGAGTATCAATTGGATCGAAGAATCCCCATTGGGAGCAATGGAGGATACGCGGTCCGACTAATTTCAGACCAGCAGATAATTGCAGATTTGTTTTTCTAAGATGACTAAATGCCGAATTATGCGAGAGACGGTTTAAATCTTGGACAACACCGATTCTTTTAGTATGCGCCTGTGCACCCCAATTACCTTTGAATGCTTTCTTGAATCCAGTATCTACGATTTTATCCGAGAATACTTTCATATAATTTCGCATAATGAGTGATTTCAGATTATTTTCATATTCTGCGGCTTTAAAATAGAGTTGTTCTTCGAACCTTAGATGGATAGTACTAAGCTGGATTTTATAATATTCGCGGAATAAATCGGTCATTAATGAACCGACGGGTTCGACACGCTTGAACTTGAAATTATCGCGATTCGTAGGTTCATCTACACCGGTATATACCTTTAAAAGTCGGAATACGACATAACCGAGATAGTATGCCTTCTGTATAAAATTCGTTTCACCGACGTGTGGGAAAAAATAATCCGAGAGAATTTCGAGGGCGTGTGCCTTTGTTTTTCCCTTTGTTAACATAGCAATAAAATCGAGAGCGAGTACTTGTGTCATAATTGCTCCAGCATCGTGTACAGATGGAATAAATAGATCGATCATAGATTCGTATTTATCTAGGTCTAAAAGACAGGTTGTAATAATATCTTTATCTGATAGAATACCTAGTGCACGGAATACAATAAACAGGGGTACTGGTTTACGTACATTTGGAATATTTACTACTATATTTTCATACGTATATTTTCTGGCTTTAGTACCTTCTCCAGGAATATCTTTTGTTGGTGCTACGATTTTTACCGAGAGAGTACGTATTGGTTTCGATACATTTTCTGAAACAGATCGTATTTCAGCTGAATATAGGTACTGCCCATCGTCTACGTCTTTTATATAGAGCATATTATCGGCGAACTTTTCTTGTGGAATAACGGCTTTTTCTTTACCATCGATAATAAAATACCCGCCGAAATCGTTACGACATTCGCCCATATTAAAACGTATTTGTTTAGGAAGACCATTTAGAATACAGAATTCGGATTGTACCATAATCGGGAATCTGCCTAGGAATATTTTTTCTAGGACGAATATCTGTTTTTGAACACCTGGTCTAATAAACGATTTTTCTGTATCTTCTCTTATCTTAGCAACTTGCCCTGGTGCTAATTTAGTTAATTGTTTTTTCGCATTTATTTGCATTTTATCTAAAACAGTTAGTCTTGGTTTCTTTTTCCGGGTTTCTTCTTGTTTTTTTGGTTCTTGTAGTTCTTTTGGTTCTGTTAGTTCTTTTGAATCTTCTGTTTTTTTCCCTTTTCCCTTGCCTTTTTCTTTAAAATTACCTTCTTCTTCCTGATCATCTTCATCTTCATCTTCATCATCAGTATTATCACCACCCTCATAGAATGCTTCTTCCTGACCAATCATTTCAGGTAAATCCCCGTCGATTAAACTAGATGTAATCTCGACTTCGATATCATAGTGAATTGTCATAGCATAAGTCATATTACGTAAGCGTGCTTCATTTGGGTACATATAATGCGTACGATCATTATCACTAATAACAGGTTTTCCAAAATAGACTCTATTCCCTTCGCGTCCACCCATAAATAATTCGCATTTATTTAAGAAATCACGGGTCTCTTCATCGTAGCGACTTGAGAGACGTAGAGGATTATTATCTTTAAGAATTTGGAAGATACCATTTTTAAAGAAATCATTATAAGATTCAATATGATGCATCACTAAAGATTGTGGATTATCTCGGAAATAAGAATCGATAATTTTCCAAATTTTAGAATTATCCATTTTAGAATTATCCATTTTAGAATTATCCATTTTATAGTATATAATATTATATTGTTTATTTGTATTTCTTTCTCTCAAAATTATATATATATTAAAATGTCTAATACTATGGATATTCTTTTTGGACCTTTAGATAAAAAGTTCTGTCTTTATTTCTACTATTTATCGATTTTTGCACTTGCATTTGTTGCACTTACAATTATTTCATTTATGTGGGTTGGTATTTCTAAAAAATTAGATTCTAGACACTATATTCATATGATTTATATTGCTTTAATATATTTCGTTTTCTATTTCCAGAATAGATTATTATATTCTATGTGCGCGAAATAAATACGTTTATACTGGATAAATCGTTTTTTAGATATAATATAAGATAATGGATATTTTATATTATAGTAATTATTGTCCGAATTCGAATCGTATTTTAAAATTCATTACGAAAGCTGGATTAATAGATAAAATAAACGCAATCTGTATAGATAAGCGTATTACAAATCCGAATACTGGACAAATAAATATTGTTTTAGAAAATGGAAAGAAAATCCTATTACCACCCAATGTATACGGTGTTCCCGCATTATTAATCGTTTCTAAAAAATATAGCGCTATCTTCGGGGATGAGATACTGCAATATTTTGGCCCATATGTTAATAATAAACAGGTAGAGGCTACTGGGGTAGCTGGAGAACCCGTAGGTATAACTTTAGGACAACCATCTGCTGGAAATATATTAAGCGAACAATATACATTTTATGATATGTCACCTGAAGAGCTAAGTGCAAAAGGTAGTGGTGGTGCTAGACAAATGGGTGCATATGTTTCTGCTAGCCACGATAATTTTTCGATTGCGACACCGATAGATAATTATAAACCAGATAAATTAGGCGAATCGGTTAGTATTGAGAATTTAGAAAACGAGAGAAATAAAGATATGCCGGCTATGCCTACAAATCCGTATGGATTTACTTAGAATAGTGGTTTGTTAAAAATAAAAGGTATAAAGATTACATCATATATCCAGTATATTATTTAATGTTTTTAAAATATAGTATAATTACAGCTTGGTCTGTATTAGGATTTTATCGTGGTATGAAAGCATATGATTATAATTTACAAAATAATTATTTAGAAAAATATACATATTTATATTCGATTCGATTTTTATATGGAGCTTTAGGATTTGGAATTTATATAAACCCATTTTTTTTATTTATACTTATTCCAAAAGAGATTTATAGAATAGAGGTAGATCTAAGGGGATTAGAAGACGAAAAGAAAACCGATTATTATAATTATTTATTGTACTAATCCCCATAAAAATCGAAAAAACAGATTAAAGATTACAGTATATTTTCAGTATATTATTAATGTATTATAAATATGCGAAATATGGAACTATTACTGCTTGGTCTTTATTAGGGGTTCATCGTGGTATTAAAGCATATGATTATAGTTTCAATAAAAATACCAAATTATATTATGATTATGATAAAGATAAATATAGATATTTATATTCGGTAGCACTGTTTTATGGATTGGCAGGATTTGGTGTTTATATAAATCCATTTTTATTATTGGTTACTATTCCAAAAGAGGTTTATAGATTAGAAGTAAATTTAAGAGGATTAGAAGATGAAAAGAAAACCGATTATTTTAATCAATTAATATAACTAAAAAACGATAAAAAAACAATAAAGAAAAAATAAGTTAAAAATAAATAAATATAACTATAGAGATAACTATATATAAAAATGGCCGATAAAACAAGTATTTTAAGAGCTTTTAATAAACATTTTTTCGATTTTGTAGATGATGTTATTCGTATTTTTCCAGAAAGTGAAGATATTAGGGGGTCTAAAACATCGTTTGAATTATTTAAAAAGGCGAATCCAACATCAATATTAAAAGCGTGGCATATTTTCGTATATATCCCATATCACGAAGTAATTGAAGAGGGTAAACTCGAATTCTTCTTCGAGAAAGATTATAAAGATGATTTAGTCTATATGTCAAATGCAAATGATATTATGAAAATAATTGATACTTTAAGACAGCCAATAAAAGATGCTAGCGATATTAATAAAGCGCATTCTATGAAATATATTCAAAATCTCTCGAAACTCTCGAATATGTATATTACTTTTTAAAATTAATAAAAAAACAAGAATTAATACATAATAGTTTATAAATAAATTAATATATTATAAATTAGAGTTATTATAAACAGAAATTTTATATATAATACTGTTTTCCCGAATATTTTTTGGCGATTTTGATATGCTTGTATAAATCCGATTAAATTCGGATCTGTGATATATTTTTGAAATGTCATATTTTGGAGAATAAATAATCCAGTTTCTAATAATTCGGGGGTTATTTTTAAAATACCGATTCTCTCTAATATTTTTTCAGATACTGAATCGATAATAATATCCGCCGATTCTATTTTATCGCGGCATAATGGACAAAACTCATTATTATTTGACAGAATATGGCGTATAATACATTCTTGACAGAAAATATGTGTACATTTTGTTATAAAATAAGATTCGGTATTTGTCATATTTAAACAAATAGGGCATTCTTCTTGGAAATTCGATAATTCTATTTGTTTCATACGTAATTGTTTTGAACGAATTGGCGAAAGTTGGCTTATTAAAAATTTTTTACTATTATTATTTTTCTTTAAATTATAATATTTTCTAAGAAGGTTTAATTGACGAGTCGAGAGATCAGATAAATTTTTTAATCCAGATTCCATTACTGATATAATTAATTCATTTGTTTCAGTTTCAGGCATATATGTTGTTTACAGAATTTATAAATAATATTTTAATTAAATAGAATATTATTTTCTTGGGTTTATTACTTTTCCTAAAATGTCTTTGGTTGACTCTCGCTAATAAGTGGTGTTTTTAATATTTTTCTAAGATCGATTTGTTCTTTAGTAGGAGTATTCTTTTCAGGACTATCGCCGGATTCAGAATCCTCTGATGAACCCTGATTTTTATCTTTTTCTTTTTTTTCGGCTGCTTTATCCTCTATATTTACCATCGAACCTTCATCTACATATGTTCCATTTTTAATAGCCGAGATATCTTTTAATAATCTTTTAGAAATAGATTCGTTTGTTTTTTCAAAAATATTTATTAGCGATGCTAAAATATTCATTCCTACACCAATCCAAACTAATTCCTTCATATTATATCCAGCGGCGATTGTTGTTGTAAGAACCCCCGCTGACTGTATAATATGGAATAAATATATTAATACTTGATTCGTATTATTTAAGCAGGCGCGTTTATGTAGGAATTTCTTTAAATCATTAATTTTATTTTCGTTAAAAATATCGTGTATTTGATTTTCTATATCTTTATCTGTTATTGGTGAAGACATTTAATATATTGTTATTGATATTTTATTACAGCGAATGAAAAACTTCTTTCGGATCTAATTTACTAATAAAATCCGCGACGACCTCTCTCCGAATAATAATCGGATTACCGGTCTCTTTCGCCGGTAAATATAATTCGTGATGAATCTTATAAATTAATTTAAAGTTTTTCTCAATCCGCTTTCCCGATTTTTTAACGTAATATGAAACATATCCGTTATGAATTTCTTTGATTAAATTATTAAATTGATTCCTGAAGGCAATAAAATGATTTATATATTTTGGAAAAACCGAGAGAAATTCATCTATCTTCAATTCTTTATTTAGTATTAGCCAATGATATTTAATATTCGGATGATATCCACGTAATTCTCGAATATATTTATATTTTGGATTCTCTATAAGTGTACGTTCACCAGTATTCGTATTTAAAATCATAATACCCATACTAATCTCTCGATAATATGGGTCTGAATTATTGATTTCGATAATTTCTTCTAACTCTGCATAACTTTCCACAATATATTTTTTAGGAAATTTAACCGGCGAGTTATTATTAAATATACCCCAGCTTTCATATGCTACTGGATCTACTAGATTGACCGAACTATCTTGAATAGAATAAATTGCTACGATATATAGTGCCGGTTTATCTACTATATTTACTATATGATTATTCGGATGTTTCAGAATAAAGCAATATGAATATCCTTTATCTAGTGTATTAATCCATTCATTCGAATTGATATCATTATTAATAATTTGGTTATTATCCGAGGATTCATCGTTTATTACCTGTAAAAACATTTGTTTAAATGTATATTCAGGAATTAAAAAAGTTTCTGGGACTTCATTATATTGATTTCTAAAAAACCAATAATTTCCACCGACTGAACCCTTTGTTGCGATTTCCCAGGAATTAATACGTTTATCGAAAAAAAGATTCACCATTGTTCCTTCAATAATTTCATTCGCATAGAAAGTAGTTTCATTTGTTTTTTCGGGTTCTCTCAATTCAGGATATTTATTCTTGAATATATCAATATTAATTGTTTTTGGTGGAGAGAAACATAATAATTCTTTCGTTTCAGGGTCAAGAATTACGGATCTATAAATATCTTCAGATCCAAGTTCTATATTGACACTCGAATTTAAAACTTCATATTTTGTAATATTTCCATTGCAACCTGTAATCTCACAGATCTTTGATTTAATATCTTTAGGATAACCAATTGAATACATATTAGGTATGAATAGAAAAATAGCTTTAAACCCTTTGATAAATGAAATAATCTTCGATAAATGAAATAATCTTCGATAAATGAAATAATCTTCGATAAATCAAATAATCTTCGATAAATCAAATAATCTTCGATAAATCAAATAATCTTCGATAAATCAAATAAATTCTGTATATAATATATATTATTTAATGTCTAACTTTCAGACTTTTTATGGTATTATGTTTTTTTATGCAGTTCTCGCATATATTATTTGCCCTACAATAGGATATTATTTAGGAGGTCGTTCGATAAATGCTGCGGGTGATGGGTTTATTGCCGGTAGTTTATTATCGATAGTATTATGGTTAGTTGTTGGAAAAAAATTAGCGAATAAATAGAAAATTGGTGATTTATCTTCGAGAAGTAGTAAAATCGAAATATCGAATATTACCCACCCTTATGATTATGAAAAAATGACGAAGTGGATAGAAAATATAGATAACGATAATAATACTTGTTCGCTATGTTTTTAGATTTTATTTATTTTGTTTATTTCTATAATGTTGAGAGACGTGTTTATCTTCATTATCTAAATTTCGTAAATTTGTTTTTATAATCTCTCCATATGGGTTTGAATAATATATATCTTGGATATGATATCCCCTTTTTTTCGGTAATATTTTCAACATTTCTATACAATGATAACACGGTTTACTTGATTGAATTTTATTTGTTGGAGATAATCTTATTACTAATATATTTATATTTTCTAGCTTCTTTCTTTTATTTCTTAGAGGTAATAATTTCGTTATCGCATCGTGTTCGGCGTGTATCCCACGTGTGTTTTTTATACTATCACCTAGAGTATTTATTCCAAAAGATAATATTCTGGATTTCTTACCTTTTAAAACACACGATATATGGTTATAATTACCACAAGTACTATTTAAAATCGGTTTTATACCAGATTCGTAAGACGATATATCCGTATTTACTGGTAAACAGAACCGTTTTATAAACATTTGGTTTAATATGTTATCCATTTTAGTTTGGTCTTATGATTTATCTTTAATATATAATTTCCTTTCAATTTTTTATACCGTATAATTTGATTATGTAAAACCGATTTTTTAGTTTATATTTAGAATAAATTATGAATTAGATGTTATATATTTGTATATCTATAAATATATAATGAGTGAAGAGGTAGAATTTAATAAAAAAGAAGATAAAGAATATAAAATAAATGAAAAGGAAGAGGAAGAAGAAGAGGATGAAGAAGAACAAGAACAACAAGAAAACCAATCTCTCGGATTACGTCTTGGAGATATTATTGAGATTTTAGCACCGCAAAATCCAGATATACATCAAAATACTTTTTTCATAGAATATATCGACGATGAATATATCAGTCTAATTAATGTTACAAATCTCCAAAGATATCCTTTAAATATTACTCCCGAAAAAACATTTACTGATGAAACTATCGAAGAAATCTCGATTTTAAGCCACGCAGAGGAAGAAGGATACGCTAGGCAAAACCGACTTTTACCAGGAACTTGGGTCGAACTCCATATTTTCTCGTCTTTTCGTACTATTATTACTGGCGAGATTACCGATTTAAAAGAAGACCAAATACAGGTTATAACCTATCCAGATCTAAAAACGATTTATATAAATTTCGATTATAAGGGTATTCCTAAGAATATACCATTTGAGAAAATTGTTATTCGAGAGAAACCTGTGGAATTAGAAAAAATCGGATCGCTTAAACAAATTCATGGATTAGATGAAGAAAGTATTCAAGAAGAAATATCAGACGAAGATTTATCCGTCGAATATTTAGATAGCGGCGAGGCTATTATACGCGGTATAGAAAATCGCGATAAAGAACAAAATTTCCGAGAGAAATTACATAATTTATATAGATCTTCACAAGGTATTGTTTTTCTAGAAGATTTAGAAGATATTGTACAGTTAGTCGAATTACCAGAAAATATGCAGAGATATAGCGTAGAAGTACAAGTAAATAGTATCGTAGATGAATTATTATCTACTATTCCAAATACAAAACGTACTAAATCGATAATGGACCGTATTCATCTATTAGTAGAACGCTATAAAGAACTAAGAGTACAATTCTCGAAGTTCGATGAAAATGAAAATATCCGTGATTTTAAAATAAAAGCGCATAATTTTAAACCGATTGTTGAGAGAATTGAGAAATTAGATAAACGTATAAAATGGATATTACCTGTAGTCGAATCTAAGAAAAAAATCTATGATATTGAAGGTATGGATGAAAATGAGTGCCTTAAGATTGAAGATATATTAGAAAGCGATGTAGAAATCCAAAATCGTGTATATTATGATAATAAATTTGGCGAGGCAAATCGCTATTATTCACTATATCAATCGCTTAATGATTCAATGCGTCCTTTCGAAGAGATCCCTGAATCTCCAGATTTACTTACATATAAACGTATACAAGATAATCTAGAAGCAATCGTCCAGAATACAGAGGATTTTTATAGTACAACGGTCTATCAAGCAAACACAATAATGCGTAGATTCGTTATAGAAAATTATAATTTAGGACTCTCGAGATTAGAAACAGGATTTGCATCGGAGGAGAGTCAAACAGCGAATGCTACTTGGCGCCGTTGTACTGAAGGCGGTAAACGTACGAATACACGCGTAGAAATGACACAGTCCGATAAAATTCCTATAAAATCCCTTATTATTCTACCAAAACCAGTTATGCAATATTCGAAACTCTATTTACCATCTACGAATATTTTAGACCGTACTAATTTACATCAGACGAATTTCTTTTTATTCCGACTTTTAAGAAAGACCCTTAAAAATACGGATTTAATTCAACATATCGTAGATGATTTAGATACGGAAATCGATTATGATGCAATCGAAAAAGAAACAGGAATAGGATTTCTCTCGAAAGCAACAGAATATGTTCTAGAAGAATCAAAATTAAAAGAACCCCAAAAATTCCATAAATTTCTCTCTACTATTTTCCCGAAAACTAAGGTTCTAATACGATTTATCCAAAATCAATTAAAAAATAAATTATCCGTTACTACGGTTATGGATACATTAGAGCCTTTTTTAGTATACTCAGAAGATATTACATATGGACATTATGCGAATGATATCCGATATTTTATTAAAACCAGGATAGCATCTTTAAAATCAGAACTTCAGGAAAAGGCGCAATTATTTAATAAATATAAAACAAATAAATTCGTAGTAGAACCAGAGCTACAACCTATACTAAGAATCCTTCAGGAAAAACCCGAGTTTTATGACCGTTTTATTAGTTTATACGATTTAGAATTAAAAAAAAGGAGAACGACCGCTGAATTAACCCGCTCTGTAATTGAATATGATCAAAGTATTCTGTTTACAACGCTATTATCAATACTTATGATTTCTTTAAGAACACCGAATAGTATATTAAATGATAAGAAGTCGGATAATATCGAATCTATGGATGAAATCGAGAAAATTAGACCGAGTGATTGTTCTCAAAAAGTAATGACGAAATTATATCGTTCAATCGAAGATTTAATGAAAGATAATCATAATGATGATGTGTTTTATGATACAGACTACGATACAACACCTTATAATATAATGAATAAATATAAGGATGATCGTAAAAAATATTTACCCGACAGATTTCTAGCATTTATAGAGGAAAATCTAGTACAAAAACACGAATGTCCGAAAGAAATGGCAAATGACTTAGCAAAAACATTAATAGAAGGAAAAAAGAGGGTAAAAGATGGGGAATATGCAGTAGTCGAAATTAAACCGAAATCCGCTGAAAAACGATCGGCTGAAAAACAATCGGAAGACGAAGACGATGAAATCGAAGCAGAAGCTAGAAAGAAGATCCATTATTTCCAAAGAAAGAAGAATGTTTGGGTACAGGATAAGGATATTGATGAAACAATGTTTATTGATTCTACTACATTACTTTGTAATATGGAGAAACACTGTGGAATAAAACAATCGAAAGTAGGTGATCAATGCGAATCAGATAAACAGATGAAAAACAGAATAATAGATGATGCTAGAAAAAAAGCATTAAAAGAATTCGATCGTAGAACCGAGATTTCTCTCGAATATCTACGTACAAGTCTAGAAAAAGAATTAACCGATAGAATCCGATATATCCAACGTCTATCAGTATTAAAAGACGTTCAATTAAAAAAGACGAATTTCTTGGAATATGAATATGGTAGAAATCTACAACTCGAGGAAATAGTCCGATCCCCATACGAAAATTTATTAGAATTAATTCTAGAACAAGACGATTTTATTAAAAAACAGACAGATATTGTACGTTTCGCAGCTAGATTTACTAGAAAACCAATTCTCGGTATACGCGATGATTCTCTCACAACAGAAGAACCCTATTGGCTATATTGTAAAGAAACAAATACGAAATTATTACCCGATTTTCTATTAATATTAGCACAGGAATATTGCGATGGCGGGGATTATAATGCGAAAATCGACGAACTCTGTGTACCAGATAGGGTTGCAGTAGTAGGAAATCGTATAGTAGATATCCATAGCGGTAGAACAATTAAGATGATGGATTTTTCTACAGAGGAAGGGTATAATGATGCCGGTTTCAGAGTATCTACAAATGCAGTTCTAGAAGTGAATAAATTAGAAAATCTCTCGAAAATCACTGATAATCTTCGGATTTTTAAAGATGAAACAATCGAAAATATTTTCAATATCATATCCGCGATTTGTAAAAATATAGATATTCCGATTTCCGTAGTAGAAGAACCTGTTTTACGTATTTCGATGGATCTTATACAGGATAGACAAATCGTATCTTCCGAAGAAGCCCATTTAAAACGCGCTGCAAAATCGGAGAAAAAACAGGGGAAAACAATTGGTCCATATAGCGAATACCGTAATGAGATGATAATTCTGGTTTCTGTATCGGTATTAATCGCGACAATACAATCGATTCAGGGATTAAAAACAATGAAAACCTTTCCTGGATGTGTCCGATCATTTACTGGATATCCATTTGATGGTATAGAGGACCTTTCTACAATCGAATATTTATCGTGTGTTTTAGAAAAAATGCGAAATCCATCGATAAATCCTTGGAAATCGATCTATCGATTAAACCGACAGGCAATAGCCGATCGTATTAAAGCAATATGTACAGTAGGTGTTATTACAAATCCCGATATAATAAATATGTTTCAAGAAAAACGCGATTATTTAACGCTATATCCAGATATCGATTTAATTCCGTCTTCATTACAACTCGCTGGATGGAAACAATTTTTACCGCCGATTTCCAGAATAGATATAGTAAAACATTTACAGCCAGTATCGCCATCGTTTAAATCCGATTTTATGGATTTATTAAGAAAGGGAAATAAGGTACAGTCCGAGGATTTCCTAGTACTAAAATCGAAAGTCATACAACATACTTTCGGGATACTACAGACGATTCAGGAAATCGTAGATTCGAAAACAGTACTTCTTAAATCGATGTCTAATATCCCTTTTTTACAAAACGCGTGCTGTAATGAGGTACAAGGATCAATGCATCCCTTGAAATATTTTATTCAGGAAGATAGCCAGTTAGAAAACTATATGAAAACCGCTAGTTCGGTTATTAATACAATCGATTATGTGAATCGTATATCGAAAGCGAGTAGTATGTTCGATCCTAGACGTACGGGTATACGTATGGTACAATCCGTACAATATGAAACAGATGAAGAAACACTTTATCTCGCATTTATAAATTATTGTGGATTAGATCGTACAGGACTTATTCCGACAATATTCCACGGATTTTTTACAGAATTACCCCCGAATTATAATAAACGTGATTCTCTCGTAGAAAAAATCGTTAAACTGAAAAAAGAGGGTAAACAATTTAGTAAATCAGATTTATCCGCGCTTATGACAATTGTACGTAAGAATAACATAGTCGAGAAATATGCTAAACCAAGATATACTTTTGTAGGAATAATGAGAGATATTCTCGCGAATTTAGATCGTAGTGATTCTACTGTAATAGAAGAACCTTTACGCCGATTATTAGAAGAATGTATATCGGATTATAGTCCTACAAGGTTAAGAGCGATTGAACCCGCAAATCCACAGCGCCAGTTAGATGATTTAAAAAATTATTTAGCAGATACGAACGATAGAATGTATGTGGAAATCGTTAATTTTATACGCGATTTTGGAAAACCGAAAGAAAAACGTCTCCGAAATATTATGGAATTTTTAAATACTACCCGCGTAGATTGTACTGATTTTAACAGAAAACCCAGTCTACAATCGTGGAACTTAGATTGCGATATGGAGACTACTGGAAAATATTACGATAATGGATTATATACTATATTTAATTTTGTCAAGGGTGCTATCCATAATATGACACACGTTTTTCCTGAAATAATATTAAACGACGTAAATTATACGGATATTCCAGCACATTGGGGTCTAGGAAAGAATGATATTTTGAATCTAGAAAAGAAGGTCGAAACCTATTTAACTGGATTACAGGAATTCAAGGGGGATGCTATGATCGCAAGATTATTACAGGAAATACGTTTAAGAAATGTGGATTTATATTTATTTCTCTCGAATCTTCCTGTACATACACCTATTGTGAAGGATGGCGTAGTATTTTATTCTATTTTTGATAAACGCGCTATATTACAAATTATTTTATACGTATTTTATTCGGTATTACACGAGTATATTATGTTAGCAAATGATGAGAATATGTTATTTTTAGATAGAACGGAGGATATGAAAAGTCGTAGAAGAGATATAGACGAATTAACCGATCCTGAAGGTGGATTATTTTCGGAAGAAGCCGAACTAGATGAGGGACAGGTCGAGAGATCGGATGAATTATTAGAGGTACAGATCGAGATGGGTAAGAGAGAAGATTTAAAAACCCGTATAGCGAATTTAATGATGAGCTATATCGATATTATCAATAAAAATAAAACGCTAGTAGATTATTCATATGATCAAATTAGAGAGGATGTTCGTTCTTCGAAAATAAAGGAAAAAAATATGATTACTGATCGTCTTAAGAAAATGACGATAGAGGAACGCCGTGTAGAGAATATGTTAAA
>Ga0315908_10000541_pt1 | contig 29707 bp, 13 predicted proteins | sample LakEriMetagenome_12_FD_203520 | JGI IMG/M metagenome (GOLD analysis project Ga0315908, IMG submission 203520) | Freshwater fungal communities from buoy surface, Lake Erie, Ohio, United States - Buoy 4 MA124 | ecosystem: Environmental > Aquatic > Freshwater > Lake > Lake biofilm | place: USA...
GTCGCCAAGAAGTTCCCGGGCTCGCTGCGTATGCCTAGCTACTCCCGCAGGCCTGCCCTCCCGGATCTTCACGCAGGCGGCAGCCAGATGGATGAGCCCTTGAACGAACCGGGCTTCGGAGGTCGTGCGGCCCAGGGCGTGCCAAAAGCTTTCCCAAGCCTCGTGAGCCTCCCAATAAAAGCCCCCGTTGAGGAGATCCAAGGCGAAGCGCCATTCCGGGGCGGCGGCGAGCGTGGCGGCCAAGGCATGGCGCCGGGACACGGGATCGGTCGGCAGGCTTGAGAGCACGCTTGGAGAGATCGGCGGCTCGGGGGCTTGGTGGGCTTGGGTGTAGAGATGCCCGCGAGGATCGTTCACCGGGTGGGGCAGGTCATGGCCGGGCACGTAGCTGTAGGGTGGGAGCGAGATGGCCGGGGCGTAGCGGGGCGGGATGCGAGCGAGCATGTGGGCTGAAGAGTCGCGGGAGTTGTTAAGTAGCGCCAGGGCTGGAGGCGCAAAAGTAAAGATATCTATTAGCGCGACGGTTGGGCAGGAGTGTAATTCTCAAAGATATCTATTAGCGCGCAGGGTGACGCGACCATAGCGCGCTAATGTTCTTTAATACCCAGTGAAGCAACATCACGAGGGTAGCTCCACGCTGGGAAGCGGATCCGTGGGCCTGCGGCTGGCATCGAACGGGTAATTACTCACTCCCCGATGTTTTCAGCCCAGAGGCCGGGATTTCTGTCCATGAACTCGCGCATGAGGGCAATGCACTGGGGGTCATTTCGGACCTCGAGCCGGACTCCATGGGACTCGAGCCATTTCTCTTCGCCCATGAACGACGTGTTTTCGCCGATCACGACCTTCGGAATCTTGTAGAGCACGATCGCCCCGCTGCACATCGGACAGGGCGAGAGCGTCGTGTAGAGCGTGCACTCCCGATAAAACACCGCAGGCTTCCGGCCGACGCGTTCCAGGGCGTCCATTTCGGCATGCAGGATGGCACTGCCGCTCTGGACCCGCCGGTTATGGCCCCTGCCGACGATCCGGCCCGAGTGCACCACGACGGAGCCGATGGGGATCCCGCCCGCGGAAAGCCCCTGGCGGGCTTCGTCGATCGCGGCTTGCAGAAACTCGTCCATAGGGGCTGGCCTCTTGCATGTAGCGTAGGGCACCTGCGGCTGGCCCGAACAGTGCATCCGGCTGGTCACGCCAGCGCCCAGCAAGCCGCAACGCTCCGCCGGACCTTGGAACCCGCTACCGGCCTGCGTCGACCGGCCAACTCCTGAGCTTGGCGTGCATGATGGCCACCTTCCCCATGTAATGATCCATGCGAAAGGGCCCGGCGGCCTGGGTGATGTGCTCGCGGGCTTTCTCGGCGTCACCGGCGGCTTCGTAGTAGAGCCCCAGGTAGAGGTGGGCGTAACAGAGCTGGTTCTTCTTGGCTTCGCCTTCGCCCTTTTCGGCGGCGGCCAAGACGGCGGCTGGCTCACACCGGCCCGCGTAGAGGTCCAGGATTTCTTTCATGGGTACCCGCGGGTCCTTCCCCACCGGGAGAAGTTTCCCCCGAGCAGCCTCCAGCCCCTCAAGTTTGGCGACGCACAGAAAGTGCCAGGCGGGGTTCTCGACGTCATTCGGGTTCACGGTTCGGTGCAGCTCGAACTGCTTCCGGCCGTCGTCGAAGCGTTCTGCGTAATACAGCGCCAGCCCGCGTTGCCATAACTCTGGCTCCGCCCCAGGTACGGCCAACGCAAGCTGATCGAAATTTCGGGCTGACTCAACCGGCTTGGCGTCGAAGAACAGCCTGACGGCCTCGCCGAAGACTTCCTGGGGCGTGGGCTCGGCGGCCAGGCTCGAGGGCAACGCAGCAAAACCCCAGGCGGCCAGCAGGCAGCACCACTGCACGAAGAGTTGCGTCATGAAATTTGGTTCAGACGACATGCTTCTTGAACCAGTCGAGGAGTCGCTTCCAGCCATCTTCAGCCTGCTCGCGCCGGTAGCTGGGCCTGTAGTCGGCAAAGAACGCGTGCGGCGTGTCGGGATACAGCACGATCTCTGACTTGCTCCCAGCTTCCGTGAGCGCCGCCTGCATCTGCTCCACTGTCTCGTTCGGGATCCCAGCGTCAGCGCCGCCATAGAGGCCCAATACGGGCGCCTTGAGGCGGGCCGCGACGTCCAGCGGGTGTGCGGGCTGGAGTTCAGTCTTGGGGCTCGTCAGGCGGCCGTACCAAGCCACGCCCGCCTTGAGGTCTGGGTTATGGGCCGCGTAGAGCCAGACGATCCGGCCGCCCCAGCAGAAGCCGGTGATGGCCAGCTTCGTGGGATCGCCGCCGGACTTCGAGGCCCAGGCTGCCGTGGCATCGAGGTCCTGGAGCACCTGGGCGTCAGGGACCTTGGCGACCACCTTGCCGATGATCTCCTTGAAGTCCGTGATCTTGGAGACGTCGCCCTGCCGGAAGAAAAGTTCCGGGGCGACTGCGAGGTAGCCGAGCTTGGCCAACCGGCGGCAAATGTCCTTGATGTGCTCGTGGACGCCGAAGATCTCTTGGACGACGAGGATGACGGGAAATGGCCCACCTGAAGCTGGCTGCGCACGGTAGGCTGGGATCTCGCCATCAATGGTCGGGATCCGGAATTCGCCAGCTTCAAGGCCCGCGGCGTCGGTCGTGATGGTCTCGGCTGAAACGGGCTGAACGGCGAGCGCGAAGCCCGAGGCCAGGAGCGTGACAGCCTCGCGGCGGGTGAGGTCGGGGGCAGGCATGAGGGGGTTCCGGACAGAGTGACAGAGCGCTTCGGGACGCCATAGGCTACACGCACGGCCAACGGGCGGGCGTTTTTTCGATTCTCATGGATATCAGTGCGATTTTCACGGGCATGGCCAAACCACCCAGGGCTCACTAGGACTACGTCAAAGACTGCCCCGTCTACTGCCACCCCATGACGCTGCACGTGGACACAGACCCGGTTGGCGAAGCCCATGTAGAGGGCGAGCACGAGTAGGCCCATCACATCCTGTTACGCTGCTTCCAGTCCTCACTCATTCCAAAAGCTCGGCTATGACACTCCCACGTGACTACTCGATCCGACTCATGCGGCCGACTGACTACGCCACGATCAGCGAGATCTGCCGGGTGGTCTATCCGCACGACACGCCCTATACCGCGGAAGAATTGGCTGAGCACCACGCTGTGTATCCGCCGGGCCAGTTTGTTGCCGAGCACACGCCGACAGGTCAGGCCGTGGGGGTGCATTTCACGCTTCGACTTCGCATGGCCGACTATCACGTCGAAGACTCCTGGGATGTGCTCACCTCTCACGGCTCTTTTGCAGACCACGACCCCGCGGGCCCCACGCTCTATGGCGCCGACGTGTTCGTAAGCCCCGAGCACCAGCATCATGGACTGGCGCACGCCCTGACCGACGCTACCCGTGGGCTGGTCGTCGAGGAGAAGCTCTGGCGCATGGTCGGCGGGAGCCGCTTGCCGGGATATGGTGCCGTCGCCAGGAGACTGCCCGCCGCCGAGTATGTACGCGAAGTGGTCGGCGGCTCCCGAATCGATCCCGTCCTCTCAGCCCACCTGAAAGACGGCTGGCAGGTAGTGAAGCCCATCTATGGCTATCTGCAGCACGATGTAGAGAGCGCCAACTGGGCCGCGGTGATTCAGTGGGTAAATCCTGCGTGTCCGCCGCCGCCTGAGTTCGTGCTGCGTTGAGCCAAGGCTTTCGCCAACAGGCACCGGGCTGTCGCTTCGCCCCGACTGTACGCCCCGAGAAGCTCCTTGGACCGCTGGGCGAACATCCGGCGGAGCTCCCGGCGTTGGCCCCTCACGCGGCGAGTCAGGGCGGCGTCACCGGGCGGAAGAAGGATCCAGCCAGTCGGGACCGCGAGGGTCTGGCCCGAGGGCTTCCGGGCGGTGCTGGGCGTCGGGCCGGGAAGGTAAGTGGGGGCGGGCATGGCGGGAGTGTTATCGGCACCGGCAGGCGTCTGGGAAACGCCCGCTAGCCAGGGCTCACTCCGGCGGGCACCCTATCAGCCATGAGTGCGCCGAAGAAAACAAGCCAAGAGCCAGCCCACCACCCCGAGGAAGCCGCCCGGTGGTTCAACCAGTGGCACGTCTACCAAGCGATCGTGGACGCCAACTGGATGGCCCATCGGGAGATTTTCAACGCCGTCAGGACCTGGGTTCTACTGCGTTATCCGGGGCCGTTCACGCTCTTGGACCTGGGCTGCGGCGACGCGGGGTTCATCAAGAGCACGTTCGACGAAACTGGCTTGTGGGCGTACACCGGGATAGACGCGTCTCAGGCAGCGCTCGCCAAGGCCCGCAGTGAGCTGGCCGGGGCGAAGTTCCAGGTCGAGCTTCGCGAGGCCGACATGCTGGCATACTTGAGAGCAGACTCAAGTTCAGCCGCCAAGATCTGCGACGTGATCCTGGCGAGCTACGCGGTGCACCATTTGCCCGTCCAGGAGAAGCACGAGTTCTTCCGGCTCGCCCATGGGAAACTGGCTCCAAGGGGCTCGCTGCTCTATGCCGACGTCTTCAGGCGGGATGGTGAGACTCGGGAGCAGTATTTGGAGGCCTACGTCGGCATGATGCGGCGGGACTGGGCGGGCATGCCTCTGGAAAGCTTGGCCAGCACGACCCAGCACGTCATGCAACGAGATTTTCCAGAGAGCATCGAGGCCCTGGCAGCCATGGCCCGCGAGGCTGGATTTCAGGAGCCACGGGAGCTGTATCGGGACGCCACGGTGTTTCACAGGCTCTTGGCGTTCACGAAGGAGGCCGGAGCGTGAGCCAGAGCCAGCCCGCTTCCCAAGACCGGTTCAAGCTCCGGAGCGTCGCATTCTTCGGCCGCACGCTGGCTGAATATCTCCAGATGTTCTCGCTGGAGATAGATGAGTTGCGCGGCCAGAAGATCCTGGACGTCGCGAGTGGCCCGGGAAGTTTCGTCGCCGAGGCTCTTGCCATGGGCCTGGACGCGACCGGCTGCGACCCGATGTACGCCCAAGACGCCGCCACGATCGCCGCCCAGGGCAAGCGAGACATAGATTCGTGCCGGGAGCAGATCAGGGCGAACCCCGGTGTGTTGGCCTACCGGGACATCGAGAAGTTCTATGGCGAGAAGTACGCTGCGTTGGAAAGATTCGCGGCAGACTTTCGGCACCGGAGCGGCGAAAGCCGGTACATAGCCGGGGCGTTGCCGGAGTTGCCCTTTGCAGACGGGGCGTTCGACCTCGTGCTCTCGGCAAACTTTTTGATGGTCTACGCGCCACTGGCCGACGGCGGCATGCACGACGGAGAAGAGTTCGGCCTGGAGTTTCACCGGCAGGCGTTCCGGGAACTGGCCAGAGTCACGCGACGGGAGCTTCGCGTTCCCGGCCTGCACACCTGGACGCAGCCGCCGAAGCCGCATCCGTATTCACAGCCCGTCGTCACAGTCCTGGAGACCCTGGGATTTGACGTCGAAATGGTGCCGAGCGAATACGACGACGGCTGTCAGGCTGGAACCGAGCGGCTAGATGGCGGGCCTGTAAATCGAGTCTTGGTGGCCCGCAGGAATTTGCCGAGAAGCAAAGAACAGGGACCACGACCTGTCGCCAGCGGTTATTGATGACAAAAACGCTGGCCAAACCGGCCTATTTCAGCACCGACATGCCCGCGTTCGCCAGTAGCTTGTTGAGAGCCACCCAGAACGATTCAGTTCGGCTTATGCACGAGAATCACCGCGGTCGCGAAATTGTTCCGGTGCTGGCCGCTGGGACCAGATCGCTGGGTGCGAGCCCAGCACCGGCTGCTCACGCTGCGCCTGCCGCCGATACCCCGGTGGCTCGACATGGGCAAGCATCTTCACGAGCGTCCGCCAGTTGATGCCGTACTCCCGGCAGGCGGCGAGTTTCGACAACTCGCCGGTCAAGACCCGGCGGCGAACCTCCGTCCACATCTCCATCGCTGCATACACTCCTCGTGCCTCGCTCTCGGTAGGGGGAGAATCGCGGCTTCACCGCGATTCTCCTGACCGATACCGCTGCGCAGTTGTGCGCTGCATTTCTCGGCCGGCCGGGGGCTGCCTCGACTGCTGGCACGGGGACGCAGGTCGCCGCGGCCCCGAAACCCGCCCCGAGCCGTAACGCAGAATCCAACGCACTCGTAACGCAAAAAGCCACGCAGCACACAGCCGCACCAAAACGCACCGAGCCGACCGACGTGATGGAATTCCCTGACGTGGAACGACTTATGCGTGTCTATGCGGAACTGTGCGGTTCCCTGCGGAATGCCGCAGCGGATGGGGTGGGATTCGAACCCACGAGCGACTTTCGCCGCTGCCGGTTTTCAAGACCGGTGCATTCAACCGCTCTGCCACCCATCCGAATCCGGCGGCTGCCTCGGGGCAGCTGCCGATCGACCTCGACAGTCTACCGCCTTTTCGCCGGGGCCTTCCGCTGCGGCTTTGACGCGATTCCCATCTTTCCGTACAGTTTCGTCTTTCCCGATCATTCTTATAGGAACGCAGGATTCATGGGCGGCATCAGCAACCGGATGAAGGAAGTCAAGCGGCGGCGGCACCGCAGGCAGAAGCTGGCGAAGATGCAGACCAAGCTCAAGAAGGCCACGACGAGCGAGAAGCTGGCGATGGCTGAAAAGCTCCGCAAGATGACCGCCGGCTGCAACGACCTCATCGCCCGCATGGGCCTCGAAGATCGCAAGCGCTGATCACACGGCCGCAGAAGATCTCCACGGCCTTCTGCGCCGCGGACGACCGTGGCGTCAGCCGACCTTCGCGAACGTGAAGCCGTCCTGCACGAAGTCGATCCGCACGGCGCTTCCCTCGGGAAACTTTCCAGAGAGCAGCTCGCGGGCCAACTCGTTCTGCAGCTGCTGCTGGATTACCCGCTTCAGCGGCCGGGCGCCATACACCGGGTCGTAGCCGAGCCGGGCGATCTCGTCGAGCGCCGCGTCGGTGCACTCCAGCGTGATGCCGGCCTTCTCGGCCTGTTTCACCAGCCGCTTCACCTGGATGTCGACGATCCGGCGGATGTGCTTCTTGTCGAGCGGATGGAAGACGATCGTCTCGTCGATCCGGTTCAAGAACTCGGGGAGGAACCGGGCCTGCAGCGCCTCCTTGACGGCGTCGCGAACCTCCTGCTCGCTGCCCCCCTCCTTCGTGATCTCCTGGATCGCCTGGCTGCCGACATTGCTCGTCATCACCACGATCGTGTTGGTGAAGTCGACCGTGTGCCCGAGGCTGTCGGTGAGCCGGCCATCGTCGAGCACCTGGAGGAGCACGTTGAACACGTCGCGATGCGCCTTCTCGGTCTCGTCCAGCAAGACCACCGAGTACGGACGCCGCCGCACCGCCTCCGTGAGCAGCCCCCCCTCCTCGTAGCCGACGTACCCCGGGGGGGCGCCGATCAGGCGGGCGACGGTGTGCTTCTCCATGAACTCGCTCATGTCGATCCGCACCATCGCGTTCTCGTCGTCGAACAGCACCTCGGCGAGCGCCTTGCAGAGCTCCGTCTTCCCCACGCCCGTGGGCCCGAGGAAAATGAACGATCCGATCGGCCGGTTCGGGTCCTGGAGCCCGGCCCGGCTGCGGCGGACGGCGTCGCTCACCGCCTCGACCGCCTCCTCCTGGCCCACCACCCGCTGGTGGAGCCGCTCCTCGAGCACGAGCAGCTTGGCCCGCTCCGTCTCCACCAGCCGCGTCACGGGAATCCCGGTCCAGGCGCTGACGACTTCCGCGATCTCCTCGGGGCCGACCTCGCGGCGCAACAGCCGCTTCGCCGGCGCCTTGCCCGCCTCCTTCTCGGTCCCCTCCTGCTCCAGCCGCTGTTGCAGGGCCTTCCGCTGCACGTCGAGCTCGTAGAGCTTCTGGTACATCTCCTCGCCGACCGGCTGCCCGGAGGCCTGCCGCTCCTTGATCTGCACGCCGGCCTGGTCGAACGCCAGTTGCACCGCCTCGAGCTGCTGCCGCAGTTCCTGGGCGCTGCCCACCCCGCTCTTCTCGGCCTCCCACTGCTTGCGCAGGTCGGCGAGCTTCTTCCGCAGCCCGACCGCCTCCGCTTCGATCTCCGCCAGCCGCTCCTTGGCATGCTCCTCTGTTTCCTCGGCGAGCTGGCGGGCCGCGAGTTCGAGTTGCACGAGCCGCCGCTGCACCTCGTCGATCTCGCTGGGCACGCTCTGCAGCTCCATCGCGATCCGGCTAGTGGCCTCGTCCATGAGGTCGATCGCCTTGTCGGGCAGGAACCGGTCGGCAATGTAGCGCTGCGAGAGCTCGGCGGCGGCCACGAGCGCCGAGTCCTTGATCTTCACCCCCTTGTGGTGCGCCTCGTACCGAGGCTTGAGGCCGCGGAGGATGGCGATCGTGTCCTCCACGCTCGGCTCGCCGACAAGCACCGGCTGGAACCGCCGCTCCAGCGCCGCGTCTTTCTCGATGTGCTTGCGATACTCATCGAGCGTCGTGGCGCCGATGCACCGCAGCTCGCCGCGGGCGAGCGCCGGTTTGAGCAGGTTGGCGGCGTCGGAGCCTCCCTCCGCCGCACCGGCGCCGATGACCGTGTGCAGCTCGTCGATGAACAGGACGACGTTCCCAGCCGCCGCCTCCACCTCCCGCAGGATCGCCTTCAGTCGGTCCTCGAACTCGCCGCGATACTTGGTGCCGGCGATCAGCGCGCCGAGGTCGAGGGCCACGACGCGGCGGCCACGCAGATTCTCCGGCACGTCCGCCTGCACGATCCGCAGGGCCAGCCCCTCGGCGATCGCCGTCTTGCCCACGCCCGGCTCGCCGATGAGCACGGGGTTGTTCTTCGTCCGCCGCGACAGTACCTGGATCACGCGCCGGATCTCGGCATCGCGGCCGATCACCGGATCGAGCTTGCCCTGGCTGGCCCGCTTCGTGAGGTCGATGCCGTATTTGTCGAGGGCCTGAAACTTCTCCTCCGGACTCTGGTCCGTGACCCGCGACTGGCCGCGGACGGCCTGCAGGCCCGCCAGCAGTTCCTGCTCGCCGACGGCCGCCAGCTGGAGGACGTTCTTCGCCTTCGACGGCACCTTGGCCATGGCCAGCAGCAGATGATCGGTCGAGACGAACTCGTCCTTCATCTGGTGCGACTCGGTCGTCGCCGCCTCGAAGACCTTGATCAGCTCCTGGTCGGGTTGCGGCTGGGCTCCGCCCGAGACCTTCGGCAAGTGGGAGAGCTCGGCCTCGACGATCCGCTCCAGGTGGCCGCGGTCCGTCCCGATCTTCTCCAAGAGCGGCCGCACGATCCCCTCCCGCTCGCCGACGAGCGCATTGAGGAGATGGACCGGCGTGACCTGCGGATTACCCCGGCTGCCGGCCAGTTCCACGGCGGCCTGCACCGCCTCCTGGGCCTTGATCGTGAACTTGTCGAATCGAAACGGCATGACGTTACTCCTCTCCATTCTCACTCTGGCAGCGGTTTTCTCCAGAATCCTCCCTCTCCCTCTGGGAGAGGGCTGGGGTGAGGGTGCCTCCGCGAACCCCCGCGGACAAGGTCGCTGCAACATCCGCCAGTCGCAGGACGACCCCGTCGATCTGACTCATAACCTCATCGCTCCAGAATCGTGTCACGGTCGCGCCGCGAGATACGCGGACCTCCTCGCGTCATACGCCCTTGCCAGCTCGGTGTTGTGTTGCCCGCCATCCACCTCGATGACCCACTGCAACTCCGCGCAGTAGAAGTCGGCGACATACGGACCGATCGGGTGCTGACGGCGAAACTTCAGTCCCCGCAACCGACGGTCGCGGAGGACGGCCCAGAGCACAGACTCGGGCTTGCTCTGGTCGCCGCGGAGGGAACGGGCTCGGGCGAGCAGTTCCCCCGCGACGAGTCGCTCCGGTCCCATGTCTCCGGCACCCTCACCCGGCCTTCGGCCACCCTCTCCCAGTGGGAGAGGGCTGAGATCACCCCTTCACTTCGAACTCGGCGTCGATCGTGTCGTCGGGGCCCTTGCCTCCCGGGGCCGCCCCGGCCTCGGGGGCCGGGCCCCCGCGCTGGGCCGTGGCCGAAGCCTCGTAGAGCGCCTTGGAGAGGGCGTGGGCCGCCTGCTCGAGCGCGTCGTGCGCCGAGGTGATCGCGTCCACATCCTCGCCCTTGCTCATCTCGCGGGCCTTGGCCACCGCCGCCTCCAACGGGGCCTTGTCCGACGCGGAGAGCTTGGCGTCGTTCTCCTTGATCAGCTTCTCGGTCTGGAAGCAGAGGGCCTCCGCTTTGTTGCGGGCCTCGGCCAGACGATACTTCCGCTTGTCTTCCTCGGCATGGCTCTCGGCGTCCTTCCGCATCCGCTCGATCTCGCTCTCGTTCAGGCCGCTCGACTGCTCGATGCGGACCGTCTGCTCCTTGTTGGAGCCGAGATCCTTGGCGCTCACCGAGAGGATGCCGTTGGCGTCGATGTCGAACTTGACCTCGATCTGCGGCGTGCCGCGGGGCGCCGGCGGAATGCCCTCCAGGTTGAACTGGCCGAGCAGCCGGTTGTCGCGGGCCATCGGCCGCTCCCCCTGAAACACGCTCACCGTGACCGCCGTCTGGCTGTCGGCGGCCGTGCTGAACACCTGCTTCCGCTCCGTGGGGATCGTCGTGTTCCGCTCGACGAGCTTCGTGAAGATGCCCCCCTCGGTTTCGATGCCCAGCGACAGCGGGGTGACGTCGAGCAGCAGCACCTCCTGCACGTCGCCGCCGAGCACGCCCCCCTGGATCGCCGCGCCGAGCGCCACGACCTCGTCGGGATTCACGCCCTTGTGGGGCTCCTTGTTGAACAGCTTCTTGACCAGCTCCTGCACCTTCGGGATTCGCGTCGAGCCGCCGACCAGCACCACCTCGTCGATGTCCTTCGGGTCGAGCTTCGCGTCGCGGAGAGCCTGGAGCACCGGCCCCCGGCAGCGCTCGATGAGCCCGTCGCACATCTGCTCGAACTGGGACCGCGTGATCGTCATCTGCAGGTGCTTCGGCCCCGTGGCGTCGGCCGTGATGAACGGCAGGTTAATGTCGCTGCTCTGGGCACTCGACAGCTCCTTCTTGGCCTTCTCGCAGGCCTCCTGGAGCCGCTGCATCGCCATCGGATCCTTGCGGAGGTCGATCCCCTGCTCCCGCTGGAACTGATCGGCCACGTGGTTGATCAGCGTCTGGTCAAAGTCGTCGCCGCCGAGGTGCGTGTCGCCATTGGTGCTCACCACCTGGAACACGCCGTCCTTCGAGACGTCGAGCACTGACACGTCGAACGTGCCGCCACCGAGGTCGAAGACGACGATCTTTTCGTCCTTCTTCTTCTCTAGGCCGTAGGCCAGGGCCGCCGCGGTCGGCTCGTTGACGATCCGCATCACCTCGAGGCCGGCGATCTGGCCGGCGTCCTTGGTGGCCTGCCGCTGGGCGTCGTTGAAGTAGGCCGGGACCGTGATCACCGCCTTGTTGACCTTGTGGCCGAGGTAGGCCTCGGCAGACTCCTTCAGCGACCGCAGCACCTTCGCCGAGACCTCCGGCGGCGTGAACTCCTTGTCGCCGGCCCGCACCTTTACGTAGTCGTTTGGACCGCCAATCACCTCGTAGGGAACGATCTTCTCCTCGGAGGCCACCTCGTTGTGCCGCCGGCCCATGAACCGCTTGATCGAGTAGATCGTCCGCTTGGGATTGGTGACGGCCTGCCGGCGGGCGATGTCGCCCACCAGCGTCTCGCCCTTGTCGTTGAAGGCGACCACGCTTGGCGTGAGGCGATTGCCCTCCTTGTTCGCGATCACCTTGGGCTCCTTGCCCTCCATCACCGCGACGACGGAGTTCGTCGTGCCGAGGTCGATGCCGATGATCTTTTCGCCCTGCTTCGTTGCCATGGTTTTCTGGTTTCCTCTCGGTCGTCACGGTGGCGGCTCGGGGCCGGGCCGAACGTCATTTTTGGCCCCGCGCGAGTCGCTCGGCGGAAGGTGCAAAGTCCGTGCCAGCCGGTTCTGGACGGTTGTTAGCCGGCGGTTTGGCCGTATTTACGCCGCGGTTCCGCAGGGTAGAGTTGGAGACGCGTTTCCAGCCCCACAGGCAGGCTGCCATTTTGGCCGCTCCTCTGTGGAGCCCGACATTCTGCCGCCATGGCCAAGAGCCCCCGCGTCTCTCCGAGCTCCGACGCCGGCAAGCCCACGGGGCTCGCCGCGCTGCGGGCGCAGATCGATCGCATCGATCGCGAGCTGGTCGGGCTGATGAACGCACGGGCCGAGGTCGCCCGCCAGATCGGACACATCAAAAAGTCGTCGGGCCAGGAAACCTACGATCCGTCCCGCGAAGAGATGGTGCTCGAGCGGGTCACAGCCACGAACCAGGGGCCGCTGTCGGCCGACAGCCTCAAGGCGGTGTACCGCGAATTGATTTCCGGCTCGCGGGCCATCGAGCAGCCGCTGCGGGTCGCCCATCTCGGCCCGGCCTGGACCTACAGCCACCTCGCCGCCCTGCACCGCTTCGGCAGTTCGGTCGAGTTTGTGCCCGTCGCCAGCATTTCCGCCGCCTTCGAGGAGGTGCACGCGGGCCACTCCCACTACGGCGTCGTGCCCCTGGAAAACTCCACCGACGGCCGGATCGCCGACACCCTCGACAACTTCTCGCGGCTGCCCGTGAAGATCTGTGCGGAGGTGCCGCTGCGGATCCACCACACGCTGCTGGCCGCCTGCGACCGCTCCGCGATCACGGAAGTCTACAGCCGGCCCCAGGCCCTGTCGCAGTGCCGCAACTGGCTCGCTCGCCATCTGCCGGCGGCCCGCCTCGTCGAGGTGACGAGCACCAGCCTGGCCGCCGAGACCGCCGCCCAGAAGCCGCACGCCGCCGCGATCGCCAGCCGTCAGGCCGGCGTGCACTACGGGCTCGACGTCCTGGCCGAGAAGATCGAGGACGTGGCCGGCAACACGACCCGCTTCGCCGTCATCGGCCATGCCGACGCCAAGCGCACCGGCAAGGACAAGACGGCGATCATGTTCGAGATCGAGCACCGACCCGGCGGCCTGGCCGACGCCCTCTCGATCCCCAAGAAGCAGAAGCTCAATCTGACCTGGATCGAATCGTTCCCGCTGCCCGGCACGGAGCGGGGCTACATCTTCTTCGTTGAACTCGAGGGGCATCGCGAGGACCTCCGCGTCCGCCGGGCGATCACGGCCCTCGAAAAACGGTGCAAGCGGGTCGTGATCCTGGGCTCGTACGCCGCCGCCGGGGCTGTGGGCTGATCGGGCGGCCGGCGCCGCCCGCTGACGAAACCACCGCGCTTCGGCCGCGGCGCAGCCGCCGGCGCCCAGAATCCATGGTTTTGGCCGCGCCGTGGAGTGGGCTACCCAATCCTTGACTTTCCCGCTTCGGGAGGGCTTAATCGGACAAAAGTGCTTGGTTTTGCCCGGTCAGCCCCGGCATCTCCTTCCCGGTTCTTGGCGGAAACCGGGCGGGCGGCCTGGAGCCCGTGAGGGTTTGGGCGGTCGGCCCTCAAGTCCACCCATCTCACGGAAGTCCCCAACCATGCCCAGCCGCCGCCGGAAGGATCGTGCCCGCACGCGGAAAACGTCGATCGGCCGGCGGCTTGCCGCGGTCGGCCTCCCCGAGCAACTCGAGCCGCGGAAGATGCTCGCCGTGGCTCCGCTGCCCGGCCGCGACGAACGGCTCGCGGTCGCATCGTTGGTGGCGTCGGCCGGTGCGGAATCTGTCCCGACCACGACCCGGGCCCTCGTCGTGGTCGATTCTTCCGTGCATGGTGCCGCCACCCTCGGCGGCTCGTTCACCAACGCCGCGGGCACGCTCGTGGTGGATGCGACCGACGACGTGTTTGCCCGCGTCTCCGACGCCCTCTCCGCGTTCGATGGCGTGTCGGCGATCCACCTCGTGAGCCACGGCTCGCCGGGCCGGTTCACGCTCGGCAGTGCGCGATTCGACGCCGCGACGATCGACGAACACGGCCCGTCCCTGCTCGCCTGGAACCGGCTCGCCGGCCGGGGCGCCGACCTCTACCTCTGGGGCTGCGACATCGCCGGGGGCGACGGGGCCTCGCTCGTGGACTCGATCCACACGCTCTCCGGCTTCGACGTGGCGGCCTCGATCGACGTCACCGGCCCCGCCGTCCTCGGCGGCGACTTCGACCTCGAATACGCCGTGGGCGACGTGGCCGCTCCGGCCCTCGTGGCCGGCGTGGACGTGCTCTGGGACACGACGCTGGCGGCTAGCCTCACGGCGTCGGAGGGCACGACCGACCACGCCGTCTTCGGCGGCCCGACCGTCGTCGATGCGGGCATCACCGCCACGGGCGTCACGGCCGCCAGCATCACCGTGCAGATCGGCAGCACCGGCGCCGCGACGGGCGACACGCTCGCCGTGCCGGCAACGCTGGACGGCGTTCCGGCCTACACGCGGTCGTTTGACGCCACCTCCAAAACGCTCACGATCACGGTCGGCTCGGGGAGCTTCACAGCAGCCGCCATCGAAAGCCTGTTTCGGACCGTCACCTTCGCCGGCGGCGACGGCCGCGCCGCGGGCGACGTCACCGTGACCTTCGGGGCCGGCGGCCAGACGGCGTCGAAGACCGTCGCCGTGACGCTGTTCACGGAGGCCCAGCGGACGAATCTCTCCGCGGCATTCACGACGATCGAGGCGTCGATCGCCACGCCCATCGCCGCGCAGACCGAGGCCGGGCTTGGCGACTCGACCGAGGTGCCGTTCACGGGCCGAACGGTCAGCGAACTCTTCTATCCGGCCACGGGCGACACCGACAAGGATGGGAAGGCGGTCGTCGACCTCACGAAGGCGATCCAGCCCTACAGGATCGCCGACCTCCTGACGCTGGGAACGACGGCGACCGATGCGCTCAAGACAGCGACGGCGACGCCGGCCGACCTGGTCAAGAGCCTCTCCGACACGCTCGAAGCGATCGTCAAGCCGCCGGTCAGTGTCCCGCTTGTCGGCCAGATCGTTCCGGGGCTCAACGCCTCGACCAAATCGATCGACGTGAAGACCGCGACGATCCGCTCGGGCGACGCGATCGCGGCTGTGACGTTCACGCTCGACGTGCTCGCCCTGCGGGGCTCCGACGCCCCGCTCGACCTCGACACGGTGGCCGAGGATCTCGGCATCAAGGTCCTGTCGCCGCCCACCGTGAACGTCGGCGGTGGCGTCCGCTACAAGATGACCGTCAGCCTCGATGTCGCCACCGACGTGGTCACGGTGAGCTTCGACCCCCTGAAGACCGGCGGCTTCGGCGGCGTCACGCTCGAGGACGTCGATGCCGACGTCACGATCGGAATGATCGGCGGTCAGCTCGTGAAGGCCTCCGGAACGGCCGGCGTGCTCCTGCCGCTCGATTTCGGCGGCAAGCCGTCGCAGACCGTGGCGAATTGGGCCACGACCGAGGTGAAAGCCTTCGGCACCGCGACGGGCACCGCGGACTTCACGCTCCCGATCTCGGCCAAGATCGGCACCACGACCGTGACCACGGCCAACACGCAGGTCGTCGTCGCCGACACGGACATCTTCGACGACACGCCGGCCACCTACACGACCACCGACTTCGACACCGTCCGCTGGTTCGCCGGCATCACGCCCGAGCGGGTGATCCAGCAACTGCTCGACGTGGGCGGCGTCTACGATGCGTTGGCCGGCTCCAGCAGTGAAATCCTCGGCGTCACGGTGCCGTTCGTGGCCGACACGTCGCTCGGCGACCTGTTCGACTTCAAGTCGCTCTTCGACGCCAAGATCGGCTCCAAGATCGACATCTACGAGCCGCTGCTCAACACGGCCGGCCGTGACGAACTGCTCGACTGGAAGCTGCCGCTGAGCGATGACGACACGCCGCGGCCGTCCTTCTATTCCGACCTGCGGGGCGACTTCACGTTCGGGATCGTGATCAACGAGGCCTGGCCGGTGCACGCGGTGAGCGTGGCCGCCGGGATGACTCGCAACTCGCTCGCCGACCTCGTCGCCGACATCAACACGGCCCTGGGAGCGCTCAACGGCGGCACCGGCATCGGCATCACGGCCTCGGTGGTGTCGAACAAGATCGTCTTCAAGGCGACGAACGTCACCGTGCAGTCGTTCGCGATTGTCCCCGTGGCGGCCGCCTCGGCCCGGCTCGCACCACCGACCGTCGCCTCGTCCGCCACCGTCGGCTCGCTCACCCCCGGCTGGTACACGGTCACGGGCACGACGACCGGCGCGGTCACCGGCACGAGCTTCTACGGGCTCGACACGCCGCTGGAGGCGGCCGCCGTGCATGCGGGGCTGCTAGCCAGCGGCGAGACCGGCGTGGTGCGGGTGGGCGACACGCTTGCGAGCCTGGCGCTTGGTTCCAAGCGGCACGGCATCACGAGCCTCAACGGTGGCGGGTTGATTCCGGCCGTGATCGACGCGCGACTCGTCTCCTCGGGCGACATCGACCTTGCCCGTCTCGGTGTCACGCCGATCGGTGAGCCGCTGACGGTCCTCGAGACCGCCGACACCGCCGGCCTGACCGCGACCCTCCCCCTGCGGGCGACGACCGGAGCGGCGAGCTTCCGCGTGGGCGCCGGCTCCACCGCGGGCACGCTCGTGACGCTCGCCGCCCAGGCGAACGCCTTGGTCACGCAGACGCTCGCGGCCGTCAACGCCGCCCTGACGACGGCCGGCGTCGCGGCGAACGTGCGGGCCCGGCTGGTGAACTCGGGCGGCACCGCGATCACCGGCGAGCCCACCGGCTCGGCCTATCTGCAGTTCTATCTCCCCACGGGCAGCACCTGGACCACGCTCGCCGTCGCGCCCCAGAGCGACGTCCTGGCCGACAAGGTCGTTGAACTCGGTTTCCTGGTGGGCGACATCGCCTCGCGTCCGCGGCCCGCCGCGCTCCGCACGTTCGACGACTTCACGAGCACGACGCTCTTTCCGGGCATCACGATCACGCCGGTCTACACCGCCCCGAATGGATCGACTCCCGGCTTCGTGACGATGCAGTTCGCGGCCACGGGCTCCGGCACCGCGACGCGTGCGGCCGATGTTTCTTTCAAGACGTCGCCTCTGGGCGCCGTGGCCTTCGCCGACAACTCGACCGTCTCCCTGCCCACGACCTACGGACTCAACTTCGGCGTCAAGTTCGGCATCGGCCCGTCGAGTCCGGCCGTGCTCGTGGCGGGCTCGGCCCCGGTCCCCACCGGACGGCTGACCGCCGACGCCACGCTGTCGCTCGACCTCGTGATGCAGGATCGCTACACGGTGTCGCTCCCGTGGGCCTGGACCAGCGACAACGGCACGCCCCAGGACCTCGTCAGCGACCTCAACCGGGCCCTCGGCCAGGCAACGGCGAGCGGTGGGGGCACGGTGGATCTCGTCGCCACCGACCGGCTCGTGGCCCGCTACGGCCAGTTCTCGGGTCGGATCGAGCTGGTAACCGCGTCGCGGGCCAATGACAACGCGGCCGTGACGATCGCCCCGGCGACGCTCACGGGCACCCTCGCCGCCGACCTCGACGTCTCGTTCACCTACGCCGGCCGCAGGTGGACGGTCACGGTTGCCGCCGCCGATACGGCCGCAGCGGACACCCTCCAGAGCCGGATCGGTCAGCTCAACGCGGCCCTCGCGAACGCGGTTCTCTCCACCGGAGCGGGCGAATCGCTCTTCGACCGCGTCTTCTTCACCACCCGGTCCAAGACCGACAGCACCGTCGAGGTGCTCCTCGCCTCGGTCGATCCCCCCGCGGAGGCCTGGCCGGCCACGGTCCGGCTCACGGCCGCCCGCTCAAATGCTGCCGTCACGGCCCTCGGCTTCTCCGACGGCGGCTCGGCCGCGACGAGCGAGATCGTGGCCCGGGCCGCGGGCGTGACCGCCGCCATCACGCAGCACTCGAATGGCCAGCCTTTCGCCACCGGCACGCTCGACACCACGCTCCCGAGCCTCTCCGGTTCGACGATGCTCGGCTTCAACACGATCGCCTTCGCCGGCTCGAGCGGCGAGATCGATGCGAAGATCGCCATTTCCGTACCAAATGCCGTCGCTCCGGCCGTCGCGATCACCGACCTCACGGGCTCGTTCTCCCGCACGCTCACGAAGTCCGACGGCACCGGCGCGGCGTCGGCCGGGATCACGCTCGCGAACCTCTCGGCGAGTGCCGCGATCGATGCCGGTGCCACGATCGCGATCAGCGTGCCCGATCTCACCGACATCACCACCGTCGTGGACCAGGCGATCGGCATTCCGATCCCGGTGCCCTTCCAGAGCGTCGCCGACGACGGCTTCACGCTCACGGCCGACGCGACGATCGTGTTCATCGCCAACTCGGCGACCTACACCGTCAAGGTCATGCCCGCGCAGGCGGTCGGCAACGCGAACTTCGCCGATCTCGTGGCCGATTTCAACGCCTCGCTCGCCGGCGTCGCCGGCACCGGCGGCGCGACGATCCGCCGGCGGGGCGACACGGCCGCCGCCGCGGCCGGCGACCTCTCGAACGCGTTCGTGATCAAGGCCATGGGCGACCGGCTCCAGGTCTTTGCCCAGGTGCCGGCGGCGAATCCCGACTACGGCGTCACGCAGCTCCTGCCGAACGTCAACGCGTTCGGCGAACTGGGCCTGCAGGGCTCGTTCGGCGTGGCCACGGTGGCCGACGCGCTGGCCGAGGCGCTCGGTGTCTACGACACGCTACGAACCGACGTGGCGGCGCTGGCCGTCACGGAGCTGCCGCTGCTCAACCAGCCGCTCGGCGAGCTGATCAGACTCGACACCGGCCTGGCCCGGCGGATCGACACCCTGCGGACGGCGAACGTCACCGGGCCCACCGGGCTCGCTCCGGCGATCTCGCGGGCCCTGGGCATCACCGCCGACATGGTGCGCGTGGCCTTCGACGACTCCCGTTCGGCCTACCGGATCGACGTCGCCTACGACACTGGCACGGCGATCTCCCGCAACCTGAACCTCGACCTCGAGCCGTTCTTCGCCCTGCTCGGCCGCCGGATGCCCGAGGGTCTCGGCATCCTGAGCGACGGCGGCGGATCAAGCCCGCTCGACATCGTCCTCGGTGGCACCAGCGTGCTCTCCGTGGGCATCGATCTCACCGATCCCACGAGCCCGCGGACCTTTCTCTACGGCCACGACGGGAGCGAGGACTACGACCTCGACAACGGCACGTCGTTCGAGATCACGCTCCGGGTCGAGGGGGAGGGCATCGCCTTCACCGCCGGCGTCGGCGCCTTCGGCCTCTTCATCCGCGGGGGCACCGCCACGATCGGCGGCGAGGTGATCACGGTCGGCGGCGAGGTGATCACGGTCGGCGGCGAGGAGCAGGTGGCCGGCAATGCCGCGGTCCGCGTCACCCTCACCGACGGGGGTCCCGACGCGGTCTTCTACATCGCGCCTCAGGCCGCGGAACTCGACGCTCTCGACGCCGCCAACTACGCCGCCGCCTTCAGCGGCGTGCTCGACGTCTCGCTGCCCCTCTTCGCCCCCACCGAGTTCATCCCGCTGCCCAACACGCCCGACCCGCGGGTCACGCTCTCGATCAGCGACCTCGGCGGCTTCGTGGAGGGGAGCGACTCCCTCGTGGCCGCGGCCGACGCCATCGCCAGCCTGGTCAAGACGCCCTCGCTCGGCACGGTGGACGGGAAGAATCTGGCGGCCTGGCGGGCCGAGCTTGACGACGCCCGCGCGGCGGTCGCCGACGTGCTGAGCGTGAACGTGCCCGATCTGGCGGCCGCCGCCGAGGGCGACACGCCCACGCTCATCGACCTGCTCCGCGATCCCGCCCTCTTTCTCGACGGGATCGACGTCTACCTGGGCACGATCGAGACGGCCCTCAGCAGCCTTTCGGAGATCCCTCTGCCGATCGTCAGCGACGCCCTGGGCACTGCGGCCAGCGACGTTTTCAGCTGGCGCCGGAGCTGGCTCCGCGAGATGAAGGCCGAGATGCGCGGGGCCGGTGAGTCGATCTTCGAGGTCACCCGCGACACGATCTTCGAGTTCCTGGGACCCGACGGCCTGGGCATCCTGCTCGAGGACAATGGCGACCGCACCGTGTCCGGGATGGTCGAGGCGGCCTCCGTCGACGCCGTGACGCTCGCCTTCGTGGATCGCTCCGGCGACGTCATCGACGGCAACGTCTACGGCGCCCATGGCGTCGAGTTCCGGATGCGGCTCGGGCAGCAGATCCTCGACACCGGCCTGGACCTCGACTTCTCCTTCGACGCGCTCGCGCCGCTCTTCGAGCTGTCGCTCGACGGCGGCCTGCGGTTCCAGCTGGGCTGGGACATCTCCATCGGCTTCGGCTTCAATCTCGACGACGGCTTCTACACGGTCGTCGATGCGACCGCCAACGAGGCCCAGCTCCGGTTCGACGCCTTCCTCGACACCGCGTCGCGCGACTACACGGTGGACTACCAGAGCGGTGCCTGGGTCGTCGTGGACGGCGCCGGCAACGTCGTCAACGCCCCGGGCACGAACAGCCCGATGCGGGCCCTGGCGGTCAACCGCGATGGCGAGGATGTGACGGCCGACGTGCCGCTTCCGGGGGCCTCCACCGATGGCGAGGAGGACTGCGGCTGCGGCGACCGGCCCGACGAAGCCGACGACGAGCCGATCTGGTGGGTCGTGGCCGTCGAGGACGCCGGTGACTGGGTGCCGGCCACGTTCGACCAATGGGGCCGGCTCACGCCGGTCGGCGACGACGACGGCTTCGTGGACCGGATGCTCGAGGTGACGGCCGTGGCCCCGGCCACGATCCGTGGCGACCTGTTCTTCCTCACGCTCCAGGCCACCGACAAGGTGCGGCTCGGCCTCCGCGGCGTCACCCCTTACGACAGCCTCTACCGCTGGGGACCCACCGTCAGCGCGGTCGTCCCCCAGGTCGATGCCGGTGCCCGTGATCATGCCACCACGGGCGTCAACCGCAACAACGAGCTGCCCACCCTCTTCTCGGGCTCGATCAGCGTCAATGTGCTCGACCCGAGCGCCCTGGCGATCTTCAATCGCGCGGAGGTCGCCGACACGATCAGCGGCTATGGCCTCGCCGACCGCACCGGCAAGCTCATCTACCCGCCGGGCAGCGCCCGCCCCACGCCCGTCCGCGAGTTCTACGAGATCCAGGTGCTCGACGTCGCGACCACGGAAGAAGATGACGACGGGTTCATCGTCGGCACGCCGGTGGTGGGTGTCGATCCGATCCTGATCCCGCTCGACGCCTTCGCGGGCCCGCTGGCGGAAGATCTGGTCGTGCCGATCACGATCGACGGTGTCGCCTGGCTGCTCACGATTCCGCAGGGCACCACGATCGCCGACTCCAAGGCGCTTTCTGAGGCGCTGATCCTGGCCCGGGGCGACGCGATCCGCGACGTCAACGAGAACGGCGTCATCGACCTTGAAGACGAACAGGCCACGACGCTCATCGGGGAGATCTCCTTCGGCTTCCTCGCCGACGACGACGGCGCCGCCGAGCACACTGATCCCGACTGGTGGATCATCCAGCCCCCCACCGGGCCGCGGCCGCCCGATGCCCCCGTGCCGACGGTGGACGATTGGGAGCCGCTGCGGCGGATGAAGGAAGACCCGTCGGCGAACCGCATCACCCTCGACGAACTGCGGGCCGGCGGCTCGGCCCTGATGCAGGTCAACCTGGTGGCGCGGGCCGTGGTCAACCTGGAGCTCGATCTTTCGATCGCCGACAGCGCCGCGATCCCGCGGATCCTGGCCGATCTCAACCTCGACTGGACCACCGATGCCCGTCAGCCCCTGCCGGGCGGCACGCCTCCGGGCAGCGGCGTCATCGCCGTCGGTGGCGGCATCAACCCGCAGCTCGGGTCGACCCAGCTCGACCTCCTGCCGGAAGTGGGCCTGAGCAACATCAAGCTCGACGTCGGCAGCTTTCTGACCGACGTCCTCAAGCCGATCGTGAGCGAGCTCGACGAGGCCTTCGAGCCGCTCGATCCGGTGCTCGACGCGCTCCAGACCCGGATCCCGGTGCTTTCCGACATCGCCGGCCGCAAGGTCGAACTCGCCGACCTGCTCGCCACGTTCGGCGGCCCCAAGGGCAAGGCGGCGGCCACGTTGATCGACGCGATCATCGCCGTCCGCGAACTCGTCGGCGTGGTCAACTCCGTGCCCGACGGCGTCAGCCTTCAGCTGCCCTTGGGCCGGTTCTGGCTGCCCAAGACGGAGCAGGGCGGCCGCTACGCCTACGGCGAGATGCTCTACGACAACGAAGCCCTCGGCATCGAGGCCGGCGACTTCGACTCCAACCCGGCCGAGAACCCGGCCAACGTGGCGGCCGCCGAGCGGGCCCTCACCAAGCTCGAGGCCCAGAACGCCGACAACCCGAACTACAAGCAGCCGGGCGTCCCGGGGAACAAGCGGGGCGGCTTCCGCGTCCCGATCCTCCAGGATCCGATCAACGTCTTCAAGCTGCTGATGGGCCGCGACGCGGTGCTCGTCACCTACTCGCTGCCGGAGGTCGATCTCAGCGTCGGGGCCTCGTTCCCGCTGATCAAGATCTTCGTGCTCGAAGTGGGCCTGCGGTTCCAGGTCGACGTCAAGGCCCAGATGCACTTCGGCTACGACACCTACGGCGTGCGGATGTTCCTCGATTCCGGCGACATCGAGGATCTGTTTCACGGCTTCTACATCTCCGACCGGGCCAAGGCCGACGGCTCGGGGGCCGACGTGGACGAGCTCCAGGTCGAGGCCACGATTGCCCTCTACGGCGGCGTGGACGTGGTCCTCGCCCGGGCCGGCATCGAGGGGGGCTTCACGCTCACGGCCACGGTCAACCTCAACGACCCCAACAACGACGGCAAGCTGCGGTTCACGGAGATCGTCGAGCTCATCAGCTACACGGGCAACCCGCTCGACATCGTCGACATCACGATGCGGGGCGAGGTCTACGCCCGCTACTACTACTGGGTGGGCCTGCGGGTCTGGACGCCCTGGAAGACCTACACGATCACCCTGGCCCGGGGCGGCAAGACGTTCGCCCGGATGACGCTCTTCACGCTGGTCTTCGAGGGGAGCGACGGTCCGCCGGCGTATGCCAGCAAGGTCACCTCGCTCGACCGCGACGGCAACCAGCGGCCCAACACGCTCCTCCTGCACGCCGGCACCAACGCCCCCAAGCGTGTCAGCAACCAGGATCCGCTCAAGACGAAGGACGGCCCCGAGCGGTTCAAGATCTGGAACGATCCGAGCAATCCCGGCACGGTCAAGGTGCAGTACCTCAACTACTCCACGACCCGCGAGGAGACTTACACCGGCATCAGTCGGGTGCTCTTCGACGGCGGCATCGGCGACGACTCGCTCGACGCCAGCGGCCTCCACGGCCTCCCGATCGAGTTCGTCGGCGGCGCTGGTGACGACACGGTGCTCGTCGGTTCGGGATCAGAGACGCACCTCAGCATCCTCGACGGCGGGGCGGGCAACGACAGGATCGAGGTCGCGGGTGGCGGCCGGTTCCGGATCCTGGGCGGCCTGGGCGACGACGAGATCGAGGCCGGCACGGGCACGGTCTCGGTCAACGGCGGCGGTGGCGCCGACGACATCACGACCGGGGCGGGCAGCACGTCCACGCTCGTCTTCGACAGGCAGTACGGCACCGACGAGCTGTTTTTGTCGGCCGCGGCCCTCGTCAACCTGCTCGACTTCACCGAGTCTTCCTCGGGCGTGACGGGCCTGCTCGGGGGCGATGGCAGTTCGGTCGCGGCCGGGGCGGGCAACGTCGTCGCGTTCAACCTCGCGGCGGCCACGGAAATCCGCGGCTCGCAGCAGCGGGACCGGTTCACGGTCACCAATCCCACCACCCGGCTGGCCAACGGCGGCCGCGGGCTCGTCCTCCGCGGCGGCCTGGGCGACGATCTCTACGAGATCATCGCCGACACGGTTTCGGGCGTCGCGGCCGACGGGATCACGATCGACGACATTCTGCCCCCGCTCCAGGCGGCCGCCGCCGGCGACGTCACGCTCTCCGCCGACGACTGCGGCCACATCTGCGAGATCGAGGTGGACGATCCCGGCCTGGGCTACACCGTGGCCCCCGACGTGGTGATCGTCGATCCGACGGGCTCCGGGGCCCGGGCGGTCGCCAGCCTCGACGAGCAGGGCCGCGTCACTCGGATCATCGTCACCCGCGAGGGCCGCGGCTACACCGACCCGCAGGTGTTCCTCGTCAACCCGGCGAGCACCTCCGACAGGCTCGTGTTCAACTCCACGGCCCTCACCGCCACGCTCGACCGCGGCGGCAACGGCTCGGCGGGCGACTACCGGATCGCCACCGGCGGCAAGGCCTTCAAGTTCGTCGGCTGGACCGACGTGGGCGCGATCCGCCCCGAGCAGTTCGACGCCAGCGAGATCGACAGCGTGACGGTCAACCTGCCCCAGGGCGTGCTCACGCTCGCCCAAGGCATCGACCTGTTCGACACCTTCACGGTCAACGCCCACCGGCTGGAGCAGAACGCGCGGATCGTCGCCGACACCGTGTCGCTGACGACCGACAACGGCTTCCAGGTGCGGCATTCGATCGACGCCGTGAACAACGGCGACGTCACGATTCGCTCCACGGGCAACAACCTCGACAACTACGCCACCTCGTGGGCGAAGGCCGACGCCACGATCACGTCCGCAGCGATCTCGGGCGTCACCCTCACCAACCCCGGCAACCACTACTGGTTCGCTCCGAGCGTCACGTTCGTCGACGGCGGTGGCAGCGGCGCCCGGGCGCAGGCCACGGTCGCCAACGGACAGATCACGGGGATCACGGTCCTCGGCGGTGGCTCCGGCTACTACCAGTCGCCGCGGCCGCAGGTGGTGATCGCCCCGGCGGCGAGCATCCAGGTGGATGCGATGATCACGAGCACGAACCCGGGCTCGGGCGTCGGCTACGGCGACGGCCGGGGCCGCGTGTTGCTCTACGCCGACAAGGGCTCGGTGGTGACGGCGGGCGAGGTCTTCTTCCCGTTCGACACGCGGCTGGGCGTGCCCCGCGGCGCCCGCACGATCGACTGGCTCGACGGCGACTTCCGCTACCGCTCGACGGTGGCCATCGACGACCTCCTGAATGCCACCGCCCATCCCGGCATCTCGGTCGGCACCGGTGCGGAGTTCACGGCGATCCTCGACGACGACGGCCGCGTGGTCGGGTTCACGAAGGTGAGCGGCGGCAGCGGCTACTCCTTCGACCTGCCGCCGAGCGTCGACATCGAGGGGCTGGCCACGGCCGTGGCGATCGTGGCCTCCGACGGCACGATCGAAGGCCTGCGGATCACCTATCCGGGCGAAGGTTACGGCCAGGCCCCGCGGGTGACCATCCGGCCCAACGGCTTCGGCCGGGTCGTCGATTTCGACGTCGCCCAGCCGGCCCTCACGGCCGACGGCACGCCGCTTAACCGCGCCCACATCCAGGCGGCCGGCGGCCGCCTCGTGACCGTGGCCGGTATCCAGATCGGCGATCCCTCCAAGCCGCTCAAGAGCGACGTCGAGACCTTCGTCGCCCAGACGCTCCAGGCCGGCGGCAGCATCTCGCTGCTCGAGAAGGACGGGCTGCGGATCGGCCGCGACGAGGCGGTGGACGGCATCATCACCAGTGGCGGCAACGTCGCGATCACGACCTTCGGCGGGGCCCTCGAACTCGGGGCTCCCGTGCAGCGGGTGGACGGACAGGGCCGGCTCCTCTGGCAGGACGACGCCAAGACGATTCCGATCTACGAGCGCGACGCCAACGGCGACATCGTCTACGAAGGGGGCCAGATCCGCGTCGGCGACGCGAGCGTGAAGCTCACGGCCGACGACATCGAGGTCAACGTGCCGCTCAACGACGGGCTGCTCGCCTCGACCGGTCGCGAGATCATCCTCCAGCCGGTGAAGGTCGATGCCGAGATCGGCCTCTCCGGCACCCGGGCCCGCGTCGAGGCGGTCATGACCGACGGCGGCATCTCCGCCTTCCAGAACGTCTGGGGCGGCCGCGGCTACCTCACGGCTCCGACGGTCGTCGTGGCCCCGCCCGGCGAGCGGGCCTTCGGCACGGCGACCGCCCGCGCCGGCGCCGTGCAGTTCGTCGAGGTCGTGTTCGGCGGCACCAACTACACGACGGCTCCGGTCGTGAAGCTGATCGGCGGCGGCATCGGCGGTGTCACCCCGGCCAACCCGGCCGTGGTCGAGGCGGTCGTCGGCGACGACGGCTCGATCATCGGCTTCACCGTCACGAGCGGCGGCTCGGGCTACGTGACCGCGCCCCGCGTGGACGTGGCCCTGCCGGGCCAGCAGGCCCGCGTGCGGGCCGTCCTCGACACCGCCAACCCCGACCCCGTCAGCGGCCGCTTGGCCGTCAGCCACTTCGAGATCCTCCAGGCCGGCACCAACTACACGGTCACGCCGCGGATCGAGGTGGCGGCGCCCTACGACTTCACGCTCGACGCCGACGAGATCGACCAGTTCAACGACTCGTTCGAGACCGTCACGATCGGGCGGATCGAGGGCGAGCACCTGTTCCACTCGCCCGAGGGCTCGTTCCGCGACGGCCTCGTGCTCCGCGCCCCGCGGGCCGGCGGCACGATCGACATGAACTCGCTCGTCTCGACCGGCTCGGTCTCGATCGTCGGCTCGGGCAACACCTTCCACTTCGACTCGGCGGCCGCCACGGTCTCCGGCACCTCGATCTCGATCGACGACAACGTGATCGTGCACATGGGCGTCTCCGGCACGGCCACGGCCACGACCGGCTCGATCGTGGTCTTCGGCACCGGCAAGGGCATGATCGATGGTGACCCGAACGGCGACGACGTCGGCGACGATGAAGACCTGCTGCTGGAGGCCCGCACCAACGTGCTGGTCACGGGCGCGATCGGCAGCCGCTGGAAGCTCGATGACCTCACCGTGACGAGCGCCGCCGGCGCCACCGTCGTGTTCGAGCAGTCGGTGGGCCTGACGGGCGACCTCGCGATCACGGCCGGCGCGGTCACGATCGGCGGGGTGGTGCATGTGGCGGGCGATCTCGTGATCGACGCCTCCGGCATCGTGGCCTTCGGCTCCGGCGTCACCGTCGGCGGCGATCTCGTGATCAGGAATGCGACGGGCGTCACCTTCGGCGGCCCGCTCGCCGTCGGCGGCACGATCACGTTCGTCGGCATCACGGGCACGACCCGGTTCACGGAGCTCGTGACGGCGGCCGACGACCTCACGATCGCCTCGACCACGCTGGTCGAGTTCCTGGGGGGCCTGGCCGCCGCGGGCGACGTCACGATCACGTCGAACGAGGTCGAGTTCCGCGGCGGCACGGCGTCGGTCACGGGCCCGGCCACCGGCACGCTGGTCGTGCGGCCCCACACGGCCGCCCGGCCGATCCGCGTCGGCACGCCGACGGGCAGCAGCCGTGACACGCTCGACATCTCCGACACCGACCTTGCGGCGGTCGCCCGGGGCTGGGCGCGGGTGGTAATCGGCGACGCGGCCGCGGGCACCGGTGCCGTCACGATCGGCTCGATCGGCACCCAGCAGGGCAGCAGGAACTCGTGGCTGGCGAACTCCACCACGATCGTCGGCGGCAGCGTGACCGTGGCCCAGAAGCTCGACGCCGCGATCCCGACGGGCGAGCTCCTGCTCCGGGCCCGCACGGGCGACGTGACGGTGAACGCCGCAATCAACGAGACGGCGACGGATCGCTCGGCGACGGTCTCCATGCACGCCGCCGGGGCGATCGTGCTGGCCGCCCCCGTGTCGTCGGCCCAGACCGTCAACCTGACCAGCGGCGGCCCCATGAGCCAGACGGCGGTCGCCCCGCTCGTCACGCCGCACCTCCGCATCGACAGCCAGGGTGCGGTGTCGCTCCTCAGCCCGAGCAACGCCTTCGACCTGCTGGCCGTGAGAACGAGCGACGACGACGTTGCGATCCGCGAGGATTCGGGCTTCGAGATCGGCAGCATCGCCGGCGTGATCGGCATGCAGGTGGGCACGGCCACCGCCCGGTTGATCTCGAGCGGCTTGGTCACCCAGGCCTATGCGATCGACGCGGGCCGCCTCGAGCTGCAGGGGACGGGAGGCCGCTGGGTGCTCACCGCCGGCAACACGATCGGGACGCTGACGGCCGACACCGGCAGCTTCAACGTGGCCGATGCGGGACAGCTCAACGTCGGTCGGCTCGTCGCCTCGCAGGCGAGCGGCACGGCGATCGAGCTCTCCGCTCCGGCGGGCCTGACGCTCACCGACGCGATCACGACCGCCGGCGGCGACGCGGTGTTCAACCACGCCGCGACGCTCGCCGCCGACATCGCGATCGACGTGGCGGAGGGGGCCGCGATCGGCACGGCCTGGTTCCTCTCGACGGTGGAGGGCAATGCGGCCGGTCAGCAGGGGCTCGCGATCACGGGCAACCTGTCGACGGCCGGCTCGGTTGGGGCCGTCACCGCGCTCGAGAACCTCGCGGTGTCGGGCGCGTCGGCGCTGGCGGCCGGCTCCACGATCCGCACGACGGGCGACCAGACCTACTCCGGTGCGGTCACGAGCGCGGGCGCGGTGACGGTCAGGGCGGGGAACGGCTCGACCGTGCGGTTCCAGGGCGACGTGTCGCTCGGCGGGCTCGTTGCGGCCCCGACCCAGGCGTCGGCCTACCACGTCGCGGTCACCGGCTCGACCGTATCGATCACCGACCCCGTCGCCTTCGGCAACCTGGGCATGGTCACGCTCGGCGACCAGGCGACCGACGACCTCCATTTTCTGGGCGGCGTCTCCACGGCCACGGCCTCCGGCACGAGTCTCGCCGGCACGATCCGCACGACGAACGCGGCGGCCACCTTCGGCCGCACGAGCCCGAACTCCGCCGTCGCGCTCACCGCCGACACGACCGTATCGACCGGAGCCGGCGCCGCCCTGTTCGCCGGCACGGTCGATGGGGCCGCCCGCCTCGTCGTGAACGCCGCGGGTGACACGACCTTCGCGGCCGCGGTCGGCGGCACCACGCCGCTGGCCCATGTCGAGACCGATGCCGCCGGCCGCACGCTCGTCGACGGCGGGGCGGTCACGACCGGCAGCCCGACGAGCCAGGTCTACAACGACCCGGTGCTGCTCGGGGCCAACACCGTGTTCACGGCCCAGGCGGCCGGCGCGATCACGTTCGTGAGCACGCTCGACGGCGGCTTCAGCGCGACGCTGAACACGCAGGGCGTCACGACCTTCGGCGGAGCGGTCGGCGGCACGGCGCCGCTGGTGAGCCTCACGACCGACGCGGGGGGCACGACGGCGCTCGACGGCGGCTCGATCACGACGAGCGGCTCTGCCGGCCAGGTCTTCAACGACGCTGTCACGCTCGGCAACGACGCGGCCCTGACGGCCTCCAACGCGGGTGCGGTCTCGTTCGTGACGACGCTCGACGGGGCCAAGACGCTGGCGGCGAACACGCAGGGCCTGACGACCTTCGGCGGGGCCGTGGGCACGACGACGCCGCTTGTGAGCCTCACGACCGGCGCGGGGGGCACGACGGCGATCAACGGCGGTTCGATCACAACGAGCGGCTCGGCCGGGCAAGTCTTCAACGATGCCGTCACGCTCGGCAACGATGCGACGCTGACGGCGAACAACGCGGGCGCCGTCACGTTCGCGACGACGCTCGACGGGGCCAAGGCGTTGGCGGTGAACACCCAGGGCCTGACGACCTTCGGCGGGGCCGTGGGCACGATGACCTCGCTCTTCAGCCTCACGACTGACGCGGGCGGCACGACGGCGATCAACGGCGGCTCGATCAAGACGAGCGGTCTGGCCGGCCAGGTCTTCAACGACGCGGTCACG